>Ga0209367_1006085_pt1 | contig 16727 bp, 8 predicted proteins | sample WorMetLIZISLAND2_FD_187412 | JGI IMG/M metagenome (GOLD analysis project Ga0209367, IMG submission 187412) | Marine gutless worms symbiont microbial communities from Max Planck institute for Marine Microbiology, Germany - Olavius geniculatus... ... | reverse complement strand
GATTTTTGGTCCGAGTTATGGTTCCAATAAATATGGAGTTTTGAAGCCAGGCCATATTCAGGAAAAGTCACGAAAGCTCATGTCTCCGTCTTTTGCCGTTCCAGAGATATCACGATAAAAGTGGTCTGGGGGGAAAAATTTCCCCCCATTGAGTAAATGAAGGCTAGTTAAGCTCGGACATCACTTCAACAGCGTTTTTCCGCATTGGAAATTGATACAAAAGTTTGACAAATTTCTCTGTTCTTTAGTAAAAAATTGAACATCCAATTGCATGTTGTAACAATTTACCAAATATCAACTAATTTTAGCAAAAGTTAACCGGCTTTACGAAGTATTGTGTGCTAAGTGAACGAAGAAAATTTGATGCAAAATATTTTCACACTACACGGATATCGTAATTTTTTTGGCGTTAAAGTATTTTAATTTGGTCTACTTTGTACCTACGAAATAACCATTGAGTTAAATTTTGGGTATCGTTTTTGTCACGTTTTTGATCAGCAGAATCTGATTCAAACATCAATGCACAGCAAGGGATGTTGCAACCATCGAACTTTCAGCCGCAGATGTTTTTCGCCGATAACCACCAAACATTCAGCTTTTGGTCCGTGCCTTCAGGTATATCTTTTATAATAAGTTCGAGTAAAATGTCTGCTACTTGCTGTGCTTCCTAAATCAAAATTTTTTATGCGTTGTGTTGTATTATAGTTAAATTTGCGAAAATTAACATTACTCGTTAATCGCGTCCAGTAATCGACGCACGACGCTGTCGACTATGATCACCAGTAAAGACATTAAACATATTAAATGTAGCGCATTGTTAAATAATATAATAACCTGTTACGATTGGCGAATGATTGCAAACGTTGGATTCCTGTAAAAATAGCAATAATGACTGCGATTTGTGAGTTAATAACAGCAATAATTGTAGCGTATTGCTGATGAACTGTATTTGCAGAAAACGCACAGTGGCCATGGCCATATGACTGGTCATCACCGTCGCCGGGATCTGCATTATCATCATCATCATCCTCAACATCGTCATCGCCATTTCCGCCGCCATCTGTGTTCCCAAGCTGCCCGTATCCGGCTGCCATGGGACCCGCGTGGGGCAGAGCGGATATGCCGCAAAGAAGATCTTGGCGCCGACCAAGCGTTTACAGCAGCAGCAGCAGCAGCAACTGGATCAGCGGATATCCGCATCACGCGTCGCGTACAGCGAAGCGCAGAGCGACCGGCAGAACCCACAGTAGGTTCGACCTATAATCTTAGTCTTACTAAAATGCGCACTTTTTCTGACAATTGTAGTAAATGTCATAATTTCGTCCAATGGACATGTACTGTACATTTGTTTTGCTGAAATTTCTAAAAAAAACTAAGTTGACGAACCTTATGTATGTACCGTTGTAATTCAATCAAACATTTGATAAATATACTAGTTTTTTTCTTAGCATCTATAATCTAAAGACAGGCCTAATTTGCACATAACGAGTGACAGCCAGAGGGCTGTTTTATCTGAGTGCATTTCACAAATCGGTGTGGCGACGAGATTGCAGTGTGATACAGTATTCCATAATTACGTTTTGCAATTTTACTGCCAAGTGCATCGATAAAAATAATTATGAAAACACAACATCAATATTTGATACAGTTATGACAAGAACATAAGCACGTACATCTCTTGGGCCAGTCTGTGCATGTGCCGCGTGTACGTCTGCGTGTTTGTGTAAGAGCTGAAAGTTTTTCATCTGTGGGAGTTCATCCGCAAACTTCTTGACGACGGCGAGCTGCAGCAGCAGTGGTTACTCGGAGGCTACGCTGTGAGCGAACTGGTGCCCGTCCGATGGGAGAGCAAGGAGCATGGAGTTTTTCGCATCACCGACTCCAAGCGCATGGCGACGCTTTGGGGCCAGCACAAAGGCAACAAAACGATGACCTACGAGAAGCTTAGTCGCTCGTTGCGGTAACTATAGTTTGCAATCTGCTGAATCGATCAACCTACCTGCATGACCTACTTATGCCTTCATGAATTCTTTACGTTGAAAGCATTCATAACCATTGAACCGTTGTCGAAACCATTTGTTCATTATTCGTAAAAATGATACTTGTAGCGAGTCATTTCTATTTGCCGCGACATCTGCGAAATATTTTTAATTTAACAATAATTAATTTAATAATAACAATATAAACTACGCTCGTGCACTTTCGTGATTATCTTAGGAAGCAATGAAGCTTACAATGTAAGCAGCAAATGAGTGCAATTTTAAGATAAGGATTGGATATACCGTATTTCAGCATCATTTTAACCGATTTTTTTCTAATTTGTTTTTCTTTCTCTCTTACTTTCTGAATGTTTTGATTTAGTCTTTGTGTGTTGATTGGTTCTGTTCAGATGGTGCCGATCGTCGGGGTTTCTGTCTGAAATGCCGAAAAATGCCAACTTTCCCAAGAAGTTGTGTTTTCGCTTCGGTCAGCGCGCCGTCGACTTTTACTCCGCCCGCTGCATGGCCTAAACTTCTCGACGCAGCCTCTGAACTCTCCAAGCTTGACTGATTCTCTCCTGCAGTCGTACAGATTTCCAGTGAATGCGTGACTTATACGTACCGTACTTAATCTCTATTTCGGTGCGATGCACGTCGCTGTAAGTTGTAGGTCTAACTCAAATACTCAACTGGCGGTGTGATGATGTATATGTGCACTACCACCGGTGAACCTTTGCTCAATCATTGTAAATAGTAGTGGGCCTGGCCTACTGTAACTGCATGTAGAATTCTCCATTTATTTTTTTCAGACTGACATGCAAATAAAACTAACAGTGTAAAAACAAATAGCCTATGAACGGGACGGCAGGGCACTGAACGTGCGCCTACACTTATGTTGAAAAACTGCATCATTTTAGTTTTTTTGCTTAGATTGAATCAATGCATCGATGTGAACTGCTGCATTATTATTATATATATACGTGTTTTTGATGCCTTGAACGATAATTCTGCTAATTTGTCATTTGTCAAAAGAACCAGACAAAAGAACTTTGCTGACTGTGTAATGGTAAAGTTTGAATTTTTAAATTGTGATTTGTTCTGTTTTATATGTACAACCGCGATGTCACCCTTACACTGTATATAAACTGAACAGTTTTTTTACATAAATTCACATATACGACTCAACTAAACTATCGTGAATTTATGACTGTGGGTGACAATGCAATGACGTCATTCGCATTGTGACGTCACGCTGCTGTGCACAGACCACGTGTTGTTTGCTAACCTAGCTGAGCAGTTGAGTTGAGTTGAGTCGCGTTGGCGTTGTAGGTGTGAACTGGTCATAACGTTTGCCTGTTTGTGTTCACACTCCACATTCACCGTTGTTATTTTATTACGCGTAATTTCTTAAGTTAAAAATAATAACCACATGAAATTTTCAGGTTATCATTTTGCTTAGTGCCGTTAACACTTTACATATTGGCTAGTTTTCGTTCGTAACTTTCGACAGTTTTGGGTTTGTAGATTTTGCTTACAGTTTGTGGTAAAATTTTTAGCATCAAAACGTCACTAAAAGTCATCTACTGTGGACCACAGCAGCAGCACGTTTTTAGCACGATGGCTGTGTAATCCATATTTCAAACCTCATTACGCTTACGCAAACTTTGATAATGAAAATTCGTTCGTATAAACATATTAAATAAAATTAAATTAAGGTAAACTGTACGACAATGCTAATAAATGCATTCAGTCAATCAGGCGGACCGGACAATCTGTCAAATAATATAGACAAAACTTCGGTTTATCATTCGACTCAGAAACTAGTACGGATCTGCACGCTAAATTCCGTTCGTTCTGTATCTAACTCAATGTCTCCGCAGCAAATAGGCCTTTTCAAACTTTCAGTAGACAAGCTTGGCAAATGATTTGCCAATCGCGTTAAAGCTATGATGCCAATACAACGGCCGCGAGTGCAGAGTTGTCAGCATGACGTCACATACAGACGATTTCCGTCGAGAGCGCTTCGCTAGCCCCAGACGGCCATATTGTTGTTTCCTGACCACTTGCTGCCGCGTTTTTCCTCTCCGCGTGGAAGCACACGTTTACCCCACACCGCCATGTTGCTGTTGCCCCACTTGGACCTAATCGCCTTGCCGGCCGCCCGGTCCGTCCACGCCGGGTCGCCCCGTTTCCGGCCCCATGATGCCAGTCGACCGATCCGCTTGTCCAACGCACTTTCCATCGGTTCCCCGACCTCGCCGTAAGCAGGCGGCTCCCTGTCTTCATAGTCGGCGCTACGGCGAGTCCTGGACGGCTGAGAGAGGACGGCGGAAGACTGGTCCGCGGCCGGCGCAGCATTTGACCGCCCAGCAAGAGTGGACAACATCGTGATGGCGACTGCAGTCACGACCACCAGAGTTGAGATGCGGTGTGTGGTCTGTCGTCTCATTGTTATTCACCGATTGAACTCTCGCAATTACCTGTACAGTGGACAGCAAACAGTGCGCGGCCATAAGTTATCACTCGCTAGGTGAAAATTTTAATTTATTACGAATAATAGGTAAAAAATAAATCAAAAGATAAACAGAAAAGTATGAAAAGGTCAGACACACACAAACGTTCCAAATCGATATAACTAAGCCAAGTCTTAACAGCTAGCTGGACATGAAGTTGCAATATTCCGACCGGACAACTGCAAATTTCCGACAGAAAAAAAATATGGCTACTCAAAATTTCAATTCTGCCACTAAATTCCTTTAAAATGTCACATTTCTAGTCTCAAATTTCTATCTTTAAACAGACATTTTCCGACAAAAAATTGTCCCTCAGGCTAAAATTAAGAAAGGAGATTCCTCGCCTTGTCACGAAGCTATAAATGTAGGCCTACAAGAGCAATGATTTACAAGTGTTTTTTGCCGTTAAATAAAACGCGCGAATGTCAAAAAACACCACATAAACGCCAACATTTATACAACATAATGGAATGCTAACGTCGTCAATTCGTCATCGTCGTGTACTGCCACCGTATATGCGTATAGGCCTAGGTGTTATTGGAGCAAACTGCTTACATGTTGTGTTTAATATTATTTTGAAGATCAATAACAACTTAGATATACGTAATGCATAAGTCAATTTTTGCTGAACTAAATAAGTTGCATTTTATCAGATTTTATTTTACACAATATCGTCTAAACATTTTTTTCAATTTTGTGCATGAAGTGTAAGAGATCCTATACTCAATCTAACATACACGTTTCAATTAACGTCTGAAGCTATGTTTATAAGTCAACATTCGCATTAATTTAAACGACAATAGGTGACGCTCAGTTGTATTATATACTGCATTCAGTTGTATTATATACGGCATATGAGAAAGGGTTCATTCTCCCTAGGAACAAGCGTCCGTCGAAAACAATATCCGTCCATGCACTGAGACAAGCGCCCAAGCGCCAAGTTAGAACGTGTTGCCAACGTTATTACGCACCTCACACAGGTCACACTTATATATACCGCGCCATGCCCTCAGCATCTGTTGCAACGGTCGTCGTCTCTCGTCGATCGTTATTTTACACAATGTTCGTTCTAACTGAGATCTTTTGTTTCTGCCGACTCTTCTGCTGATGTAAGTAAGTAACAAAACCATTGAAATGACTTCAAAGTAACGTAAGCGTCACTTCGCGGACACTTTACAGACTAAGAGGAGGCATAAGATGCGGTTCAGGCGGGACCGAAAGACAGCGACGAAAGGTGAGATCGTGCGGAAGTGACGCGTTCGGGTAGACTGTTCCAGACAGCAACAGCGATGACTGGAAAAGCTCAGTTGCCGACGGTAGACAATCGGGTGCGGCTGACGATCAATAGAAAAGACGAGCTGAAACGTAATGGTTTTTACATTTTAATGTTTATTTTACTGCTAACAAACCTGTTGTTACTGTCCTACATAGTGTTTACCAATAACAAAATTATGGCATAAAACTGTACAGAATAGTGTTTATTGTACGGCACAATAAAATTTCCGAACGAGAATGAGAAGTTAGTGATATCGGACGGAATATTAAAAAATTTCTGTAAATGCTGCATTACTGCCACATAAACGATTTAGAAAAAAAGAAATTGAATGTCCTGTAGCAATTGCACATTTTTTTCAGTCTGTAACATTCACTTAATGACTATGAACATTATGAACATTACGCATATCTCAATTTATGTGATGACTTAATTGTCCAAATTTCTTCTTGATTTCTGACGGTACGTTAATAAACGCAAAGCTGCGACTACGAACTTAAACAGTATTTCGTGATACGTTCAGGTAACGAATTACAAGAATGTATACTGCTGCCATGAACAGTCTGTTAGCGCAGCCTCGGTGCCCCCGCGTAGCAACCGTTGCGGTGCAAGAGCCGCTTTGTTTAGCGCACATTGCAGTCAGTCAGCGCGGAGAAAATTGCAGGGCAACAAATTCAACGTCAGCCGAACATCTCCCATAAATATAAAATGTCACCGATATTTTAGTTCACAATATCGACTTGCTATTTGGAATGTTAGAGCCAAATATATATCACCGAAAAATATGCTCTACCAGCGAAATACAAAATGTACGCTAATGTGTTCACTGCCATCGACAGAATAAAGTACGAGTATATAATGCGGACACATGTTTTGTAGATAGTGGCCTAGTTCAATGCCTTGCTCTGCACTCCGGCTTGTGTCTATTGTGTAGGCCTACTAAGCCGTCCAGAGTCGGCGCCGAATGCGGCAGCACGCCTTGTCCGCAGTGTGAAACCCGTGAACGACGACATCGTTGCACGATGCGCTTGTTGGAGTTCACTGGTTGCGACGTTCTCTAAGCGCATTGATTATTAGACAGCCATGTAACGTACGAGGTTGTAGGTCTACACGGGACTGCGCCGTGATATTTGGGACAACTGTGGTTGATTGGTTGATCCCCTGAAACAGAAACAGTGTCGTATAATGGTTCTTGCTACATGTGCTGACAAGTTGTTTCCGCTCGATAGTCAGCGTTTACTTGAATTAAACAAGATTTGTTCTGGTTAGACTGGTCGAATTTTGTATCGGTAAACGTAAGCCGTTATAGCTTATATGTATATACATGTATAGTCGCAAGAAGGAACAATTAGCTGCCGTTCAGTTACTGTTTTAGCGGGATGTTGACCTCACTGCTTGCTAGCTGAATGAAGTCCGATGGATGCAAATTCGCGCTGACAAAACATGTAAACCTAAGCCTATCGATAATAATGTGTCCATGACGGATAACGAAACACACTACACATAAGCTATAACAGATCCTGCGACACATCGAATGCGAGTGCACGCTTAAGCAACGTAGCATTGTTGCAGTGTGCAGGCTCAGACTGGTCAGTGACACCTTTCAGTGACCCAGTGTCTTGCAGTCAGTTCAGAATGCCGTAGCATGCACGACTCACATTCGTGTCGGATTGGACGACACTACGTCATCACTGACCCGCTTAAAGCCCATCATTCTCCATAGACTAGAGTGCAAGTGCTCGAACGAATCCTCTCCAAAATTCCCGATCTCGTATAAGCCTGCCAAGCTTTAGGTGACAACAACTAAATTGCTCGTCGTCACGCTTACGATATGGACCAATGACCGCAGCCATTCGTTCAACCGTTGCAGCGATGGTGTCGATCTCCGAGACTGTTGCAGCGACGGATGTAGGCTAGATGCTGCAATGCCACTTATTATGGTCACAAGTGCGATAATTCATGAACACGAACGGAATGTAGGCCTATATCGTTGTAATTGGCACAAATGTGCAGTCACTGACCGATTGTCACTGCGATCCGTGGCGGAAGACAGTTGGGCCAGTATACACCATGTAGAGATTGTCATTGTGTTACACTATACGAGATTAATATATACAAATACTGCAGTTATGGCAGGCTGCTATCCATCTTAATTTTGATGTGTATAATTTCCCTTGCTATTTACCTGCTTGTCGTGTGACGTTATACCGTCCAACATGGCAGTTCAGTGGCATAGCGTACTATCGGAGGAAACATTTTCACTACATACTAAAAAGAAGTTGAAAATACAAGAAAATACATTAAACAATAATTTCGGACAAGATCGATGCGTGAATCAAGGTCACAACATAAGTAGTGCGAAGTAACAAACAAACAGCGTATTTGCTTTAAAGTGAAAATCAACAGTGACTGCTCCAAGAAAAAACCATGGAGAAAATGTGAGAGCTAGGCACAAAAAGAGCCGAAAATGGGTGAGAGCTCCTTAGCTGAGATCCTAGGAAAGTGTTTTTTTCTGGAGCAGCCACTGTTGATTTTCACGGTTGCTACTCGTGTAGTAAAAATGCTGAAATGGTATTTTTTATATAACTTAACTGGTGATCAACAGACTATTTCCGACAAGCTTTATCACTTGTTTAGCTCTACAGTCAAATCTATCGACACGACGATTGCAATTCAGCGCCAAATACAAATAAGCACTGTCGCGTTTAACCCTTTAGCTCTTGTAAAATGTGGTGTGTGTGTGTGATTTTGTAAGCGTGGGCCAATCCTAATGAGGCTGGTACATCAAGATAATTTTTTATAATGTAAAAAACACAAAATATAATTTCAAAAGTACAAACATCAAGCTAATTACAACCGGCAAAAAAAAGAAAAAAAAGAAACACCAACAAGAAAATGAACGATGCGCAGTTCGGCGCCTTCGGAGTTCACGGCGGCTACAGCAGCAGCTTCACGGTCTCAAACGGCACAGAACGTTCCTCGGTAGCTTCACCAGCGTCGGGATCCCGGGGTGACAACACGAACACAGCGAGTCCACAGAAGCTTTGTAGACAACCAGGACTACGACACGACGCAGAACGTCCAACGGTAGCTTCACTAGCGTTAAGGTCGACATACTGCTGTGCTGAGGTTAATTTTAGGGGACACGCTGCATTTACGATAAAAAATAGCGATTAAAACTTAAAAGAGTAGCCTAGCTGAATTCTGTGCACTATAAATATTATGCACAAGTCTGCAGACATTAGGAAAGACTAATTCTTCCAAAGAAAAAAAGAAGCGAACTTACCAGAATGATACAACGACAGCCAGTGGACGACTTTCTGGTCGTAACTTAGTTGCTCCCTTTTATTCGGTTGATGGTGCCAGCCGCTGCAGCAAGTCACAGATCAGCGTCAGCGGACGCGCAAGCATCTCTGCAGCACTGCATCGCAGCACGTTGGTGACATTTGACACCTGACGATAATGCTATTATTCACTTCAGTTAGGCCTATGTAGTTAAACTGAAATCTCCAAACAACATCGAAAACTGGCCTATTTATCTGCCTTTACAGCTTAGCGCCGCCTACCGTTTTTGTGTTTTCGGACTCCATGACGTTATTGCAATAAGCTTGGTCTTGAGCAATTACTTTTGAAATAACCAAACTTGTATATTTATTATATATTTATTATGAAATCGTACAGGAAGTACACAAAAATAACAGCAAAAATGTCACATCGTACACAAAGAAGAATTTAAATACTCAGCATCAAAACACAACACCTCTTCTAAGTAATATGTTGTGCAAGTGTTTCAGCAGTTTTCGTCGTTGCAACCTTCTCTTAAATGACACGACTTGCTCAACGATTATTGTCAATATCCGCTGCCACCTGTTTTGGCATCACAGCACTTACTACGTTGTTACCATTACATTATTATTACTTAGTCATTAAAATAAACTGCGATCTTGCAAGTCAATGACGTTATACATAAAAATCTCCAACTTTAACGTAATCTTATAACGAAAATCTTCAACATATCGACGCAAAATTGCTACAATCTAGCTTGTGTAACGATGGGTGCGGTCTTGCATATGTGACCGACGTCAGGCGGACAGTCGAAATACAAACTGTTAAGCGTCGGAAGTAATCAACAACTGGCAAGTTTATTAGATGACTTTTAGGTCATAGCAAATATCGCAATGAGGTCAGACGAATCGTCGACATTGAGTGGCGACTAACGCGACCAGCACAGCTCGCGTAATGTCGTTGTCCGATTTATGCGTCAACTTACCGTTCGGTCACGTCCAATAAGCCGAACGGAATCGGCCACCCAGCCTAAAGCCAGTCATCGGCTGGCGTATACACCTTAATAATATCCACCGGAAAACGTTCGACCCGTTCGAGTATCGGTCGCGCCTAGCTGAACTCACATACGGACCGTTATTGACAATTACGTGCGCGTCATCAACGCAGAACAGGATTATTATTGAAGAACAGTCGGGCGGATATTTGTCCGGGTTCAGTCGATTTGGCCGTAAATAAATGTCAGTGAAAATGTGAAAAATTGTGAAATTGTTATATTTCAGATCCGCGTTTGATTGTCAATTTGCACACGGTTACAATTTTATTGCATGTCACAATTTACAGGTGAGACTAATTTCGTTTTCTTCAGTTTCTAGTTCCATTAACACATTTCTTAATTTAGAATTATACACAGCAATCCGCCAGCTCTTGAGTACGGTAAATTGTTGCAGATTTAAGTTTTTAATGTCAATGGTTTATCAGATTGCGGTCATTAACTTCGTCATTCCATCACTTCAAGGGTCACACTCGCCTGCTTATCGTCAACGTTTTCGTGAACAGACACATCGAAAACATTACAATAAATTTTCAGCGAAAATGAGTTTTCCGCAGACGAAGAAATAGTGGTGCACGCATGCAGCCTATACTAAAGGAATCTCCGATAAGTAATTTGAGCAAAGCTCATAAGACGCGCGACAGCCTTAGCAGTTGCTGTTTGCAGGTTGTCCAGGTCTATCTAAAGCCATGTCGGCGCAATTCACTTATGAAATCCGCACCACAGCCGAAAATTGCAAGAAAGCACTAAAACCCCCTATTTTGGAAGTCTAAAGGCATTCAAGGTCATCGTTGTTAACACCGTTTAAAAGCTCGTCACCAGTGCTTGTTATGATATGCAGTATGTCTGCGTCTGCATTAAAAAGCTATAAACGGCCTTTAACCTATGAACCTATATTTTACTTTTTGCATATTCCAGTTCAAAATAAAACTGAAAGTAGTCTATGGAAATGACATTGCGACTGCCCTTAAAAACCTAACGATAACATCATTCTGTCCCAACAGCTGGACTCGCCGTTGCTTTCAACGATGCCGCATTGCCGCCTAGAAATAATTGTTTTAGCTTGCAAAACAAAGCAAAAAATAAAAGTGGCATCATTGTTGTAGCTCGCAGCTGTAGTAGCCTAAGTGATAAACGATTTTGTTGGGCGAACATAATTACATAACCAGAAAAATGCCAGTACGATAGCGACATGGACTATGAAAAGAAAAAAAGTAACTGAGGTAAATTAAAACAGTAAAAAGAAAACCAGTCTACGGTGGCTAACGATGGTTTGTAATGTCCAAGCCGTTGTGATCGTTGTCCCGGTCACTATATGGGCTAACACTACTTCCTAGCTTTTGTTTTGCTGCCTATTAGCAATAGCAGAGCGTGCAGTTGATTATGTGCGAGTGGCAGAGAGCGCCGAGACAACTAAGACAACTGATAGTTTGTGTCGAGGATTGCAAAGCGATCAGCCAACCGGAAGTACTTGGGTGCTGGTGGAACGCCGATAGAACGAACAGCGTTCTCAAAGTTACGACGTACGCAACGCGGCTATGCATGCAACGCCGATAAAAGTGATTTACACGTGAATGCAGTAATTTTTGTTGCGCTCATTCGGTCAAGGCGGCGTTTCTGAGAGGCTGCAAGCGTTCTGCGAGCTCCGAGCAAAAAATGACTGTCAGGCTGCATGTAGTCGTAGTACCGGTAACAACTTTCTGCCATCAGTACTGAGTCGTCCTTCGCTGATGCCTTGATGTTAAAATGTGAGTAACCTGGCGCTGATATTAAAATATATAGCGTATATAGGCTAGTATTGTTAAGCCTAGTCATGCATGGCGTTGGCAATTGATTTTCCTGAAGGTTGCGTATTGCAATTAATGCTTCGTTATGTGTGTGCATGCCTGAGCTGTTTTTTTAGTTTTATTGTTCAAATGCTCTGTGTGAGTTAGTCTAGAATCGCATTACAGCATATTGGTATATAATTAGATTACAGTTACACTAATGCTTAATTGGAACTGTCTTTTGGTAAACGCAGCCCTTGTGCTCAAGCTCTAAACGTTGAATGTAGGCTATATCCAGCTTGATTAAGGTTTCATACACGCATGATGTAACTAGTCTTAAGGTTCGTTCTCACTGCGTGCGTTCAGCTAAACGCGGAGACCATCTCAGTTCAATTGGTTATGTATCCGCTCTTCTAGGGTGAGGTAGGGCTTAATTGAACAGTCACTTGAGACGGTCCCCGCGTTTAGCGCGCGTTAACGCGCGCAGTGAGAACGCATCTTTAAAGACTCGCGGAGCTCAATGATTTTTTGTAGGCTCCTTACGCCTACAACTACAAGGCACGAGACCAATACAAATCGTTGAATTTCGCTATATACACGAACAATGCGACAGTTTTAAATGCATAGGCCTAGCTGCCGGTAGTCCGAGCGGCTAAAGGCAAACAAATAGCATACAGGTGAGGTGGTGTACAGTAAATTGGGCCGGATGTAATAGTTACCAGCGGTACTTAGCCGATTTAGCGTCCCGCCGTCAGCATCGACATCTCCATTGGCTCCTATAAACGAACCTTATTCTCAGGCAATGTGTCTGTGGCTGTCTGCGTCTCGGCGTCTGCTGGCTGTCCGCAGTCGGTTAGCAGGACAGCTATGGCTAGCAGCTGTCGCTAGCAGTCGCCAGCCACGTCGCATACTGTCTTGTCTGTCTGTTTGTTATCAATTGGTGCGTACTAGATACCACACTGCTGAAGTGGGTAAGTAAGTACGCAGTACGAGCTTATACCACTCCAGGCAGTGCTGTATCGTACTTAAACACGTTTAGATAGCATCCATCACGCCGTCGTTTGCTTTATGACGAACGACTGCAGCCGAAAGTCATACAATAGTAGTGCAAGCTGAGTGCGGTTTAGTGTGTAATAGCGGCACAAACTATCACGAAATCTTCAGAAACTGATAGCCCTAGAAAACCGCCATTATGTACACTATCGATATAAACGAAGGTATAATATAATATCGGCGATAACTGTAACCCACCCGTACTTCTGGCACTATAAAACAGCATTAATCGGCAGATGAGTGGTGGGAAACAGACTAACGGTAGCGGCGGAGCTGAGCCGTGGGGAGCCAGAACCCTCCCAACTTTTCCTTTTTTGAGGGGGAAATAAGCCCCAAGAATTTGCCGTAGACTAGTTTAGCAGTCGTAGCACACATAAAGTCCGTTGAGCGGTCCGTGGGCATTAACTGAATTGATAGCGTACTGCAGTTCGTGTGGTTTTTAGTTGTCACTGTTATTTACTACAAATGCGGCTTATTCGTGTCGTGAACACGTGTTGGGCGCTTTGGCTTTTTAGTTGACAAACAGCTTCGGCGAACCGCTGCATGGGTCTTTGTTACATCCATGTTCTGCAATCTACTGCTAACTGGCATTTTCTTGCATGTTTAGCACCGTCGATTCTTTCGGAGTGGTCTTATTTCGCCAAATCCCAAACCTTAACTCTAACCCTAACCGTAAGCACAGGCAAATGGTCCGTTTACATGTCGCCTTAGACTCAAGAACAAAAAAAAACTTATGCAGAAGGAGAAGAAGCTAACTGCAGCATCCGTTGACAAGTTCGACGACGAAATTAATGTTAACATACAACATTAAGTCACTGTGTCACATAGGCTACTGAGGTGCTAAACAGACGGCACAAGTGAGAGCGATAACTAAACGGCAAGTAATGCTGATCAGTGTGAGATGGTGTCCTCTAGGACGTCAAAGAATGATGCTACGGACACCTCCATAGTGTATCTGTTGGCACCCTAGACTGTCGCGGTGGTCCCATTGTGAATCGAACTTACGCGGTTTAAATATTAGGTCCCTACAGCACGCGTTGTCGGCGTCGCACGAAGAACCGTTGTACTGTACAGGGTGCAGCAAAAAAGTAACCCCCTAAAGTTTTTCGCTGTTTGTTCAGCAACCGTTTAGCATTTTAATATGAAATTCTACAGATTTATTTCTTGAATTGTTCTACGGCTAAGTGCCAAGTAAAATTTGATTCCATTGAAAAATGACGAAGTTATAGATTTTTTAACGTGACCGCTTACCGATTTTTCAGCGTTAAAAATGTTCAAGCTACACCAGTTCAATAAAATCGTTGAAACAAGTCGAACAACACAGTTAACTAATAATCAGATGCCAGAATTCCGTTGTCACTGTGAATGTTCGAAGTGTCCACCGGCAGCTCCAAGCTCCAACACAAGCCTCCAGTCGCTTAATTTGAGAAGTCTTTCACAGCCTTGTCGATCGGTCCTTGTGGTAGGTTGCACCAGATATCCTGAAGCGCTTCTTTGAGTTCGGCGATTGTTTTCGGCTTTTGTTTTAAGCTTGCAGTAAGCCTCCAACATTGCACCCTAAACCTGATTGTTGATTGAGTTGATACTGGGCGAATTTGAAGGCCACTGGTCTTTTGTGATGAAATCTGGACAGCTGGCGCGCAGCCAGTTCTGTGCGCTGCGCGCTGTGTGTGCTGACACGCCGTCCTGCTGGAAGATGAACCCGGTGGGCAGCCGGCGATTGCTTTAAAAGAACGATAACCTAGTGATAATTTATAAACAAAATAAATTACTGTTTGTAAAACCTCACTGTGACGGCATCGGCAGTAACGTGGTAACCGGTTTTTAAAAATTAAATTGCATTTTTCGCTTAAACATTTTTAATGCCGAAAAATCGGTAGGCGGTTATGTTCACAAGTTTATAATTTCGTCGTTTTTTTAACGGAATCATACTTCACTCGGCAGTTAGATGTAGAGCGTTTCTGTGAATAAATCTATAAAATTTCAAATTAAAATTTCAAAAGTTTGCCGAGAAAACAGCGAAAAACTGTAGGGGACTACTTTTTGTCGCACCCTGTATATCTTGAACGTAATCCGCGATATGGAGATTATGCTTGTTTTGTATTCTGTATATTTATAAATGTTAATGCGACTTTTTACTTTGAAACATGTGTTGATTGACTTCTTAGTTTTTTCGTACAACTCCAGAGGCGACAGGAGTTTTCGAGTGCATTCGGTTTACGAAAACTAGTTTGAAACTGGTAATGTTGTCGCTTTTGTACGGTCCATATAATTATATCTTATTTGTTGAATGTATATTTACGCCTGTCGCCTCCGAAGTTGTAAGCTTTTCGTTGAATTGAAAACAAGTCGTGCGGGATACAGACCGTTCTTAGCCGCAACAGCAACTGTCACCACTGATCCCTTTTCAGGCTTGCCGTGGATATGGATATCAATGGATATATCCATGGATATATCTATGTGTGGATATTAGACTTTAGCCATCTTGTGGATATATCCATGAATATTATGTTGTCGCACCTCCTAATTAAACTGAATACTTATATGCTTTGTCTCTACAATATTTCCTTGTTTGTCGTTCTTACTCTTCATTTTCTCTTTTATTTATGCTGTTTAGCAAATGAATAATTACCAATGACATCAACACGTCATTATTTAGTTAGCCTGAGTTAATTAATTAGCACTACAGCACTATCAAGTCATAATTTTCAGTGTTTTAGTGCTGTTGGTTCAGCAAAATATTTGTCCGTTTGTGAGTTTATTTTTATTTTTGTTATCAATTGGTAAGAAAATTACACAAGAAATTTGAGCAAAGCTCACGAGACGCGCGAAAGCCTATAGCAGTTCCTGTTTGCAAATAATCTTAGTCTATCTCCATCCATTTCGTCGTAATTCACTTGTTTGCAGCCAAAAATCGCCAAACAATCACGTTAAATCAATATTTTTAGGGTTCAAGGTCATTCAACGTTATCGATGTTGACATTCGTAAGAAGCTCCTCACAAGTGCTTGTTATGATAAGCAGCTTGGCTGTGCCTATCTGCAACCATTTACACGTTAGACAAGCCAACAGAGTATAAATAACCACTTTTACAGGGGTAGGGGCCTACCTCTCGTTGACACCCACGTGCGCAGGCCTGCTTGAACATAGAGGGTCCGGACTTGGACTGCTAAAATCTACATTCCATGCTGAAAATTTCATATGCAGGTTGTCTTCGTCTATCTCCAGCCATTTTGGTGCAATTCACTCTTGAAATGCGTGTCGCAGCGCAAAATTCTGCAAAAAATTCACTAAAAACCCCTTTTGGGAAGGTTTAAGGTTATTCAAGGTCATCGATGTTGATAAATTTAAAAAGCCTGTCACCAGTGCTTGTTATGATAGGCAGCATGTATGTGCCTATCTGCAACCGTTTTCACGCTACATGAGATAATTGCGGTAAAATAACCACTTTTTAGGGGGGTAGCTGTCTTTGACGCCCACCTGCACCGGCCTCCTTGAACCTAGGGGGTCAGGACTTGAACTGCTAAAATCTAAGTTGAATGCTGAAAATTTCATACGCAGGTTGTCTTGGTCTATCTCCAGCCATTTCGTCGCAATTCAGTGTTGAAATGTGCGCTGCATCCAAAAATTGCGAAAAAAAATTCACTAAGAACCTCTTTTTGAGAGGTTCAAGGTCGTTCAAGGTCATCGATGTTGATAAATCCAAAAAGCCTGTCACCAGTGCTTGTTATGATAAGCAGCATGTACGTACCTATCTGCAACCGTTTTCACATTATTCGAGCCAATAACGGCAAAATGACGTCTTTTT
>Ga0209367_1006084_pt1 | contig 16728 bp, 13 predicted proteins | sample WorMetLIZISLAND2_FD_187412 | JGI IMG/M metagenome (GOLD analysis project Ga0209367, IMG submission 187412) | Marine gutless worms symbiont microbial communities from Max Planck institute for Marine Microbiology, Germany - Olavius geniculatus... ... | reverse complement strand
TATTATATCAGAGTCCATCTCAAGCCATATCTGTTTCTTTGTAACACAGACTTAAAAATATATTGTTTTTGAATAAATTTGGTAACTGATAACAAAGTGACTGATATTTCAGTCCCAACCACAGTCCCGGTAATACAGTGAAAAAATATGGCTGCATTTTTTACATAAATAATGTGATAAATGTAATTAGACAAAGTGGCGATCTACCACTAGTAATTTTCTGCTCACTAGTGCGAGATCGCCGATCTACCCCTAGCACTGACCAATATCAAAAGACCATAGCACAAATAGTTTGTAAAGTTCTACCATGATCTCTGGCTGGTTCCTCACTGGCAGCTCGGTATCCAAGCCCATATGTCGGCGGCTTCCTTGATCCACCATCATCCAGCTGAAGCACTGTGCGTCTCTTTCCACCACTGAATGCTCCACGCTTTCCCATTCCAACCTGCAAACAAGCAGCAATCATCACAAAACTGAATGTCACACTGCGGATGGTTCCACCAAAACACCAGCATGAGAATCGTCCGCTCCTCCCTCCCCCCTCCAAAAAAAACTAATCCAGCACCCCATGAAAATTACTTCATGCGGTTACTACTACCCTATCCTAAACCTCCATCGCTATTCGAAACATCAGGGTGCTGAAGTTTTAAGAGTGCCAAAAACGATCGTGCCCGACGTCAGTCAAAACTCCAACCACTTCGTCTACAGCGACGAAATAATGCGGATGTTAATGTTCACAAATCACTGCAATTACGAACACGAACAGAACACAAATCAGCTGTATTAACCTTAATAAATGTCTGTAATTAAGGCGAAATACACTAAATCAGAAAGAAGTAAACAAAAATAAATCCACAATTTACACGTAAGTAAGTAAAAATTCCGAAAGTAGAAAGCATATTAAATATTCTCGGCTTCGTTGCTATGTTGTTGGCGTCTATATGGTAACTTTTTGCTGATACACGAGTTTTTGGAGATGGCGGCAAGTTCTAAGAAATTAAAAGGATCCCGAGACGGAGAGAAGAAGCAGGGGACGAAGAAGATCGAGGAGGAAGTGATTCGAATAGAAGAGAGAAAAGAAGAAGTGGTAATTGAGACCGAGCCAGCTACACCATCAGCTGAGCCACAAGTCGCTGCAACACCTCCGCCAGAACCTGTTTATGAAGAACCAATCTTGACACAGCTCATAGTAGAAAGGTCTGATATTGACTGCAATGGCTATGACCTTAATTAACGATCATTACACGTACGTGTCACCAAGTGATGAGCCTATAGTACATATAGCTATAAAATTGTTATTCAATGCATTTCCACTTATCAGGCTATGTCTCTGTCTTTGTTAATTTTGTACTCTTAAACCATTGGACTGGAATTAACATTTCATTTAGAGGTTATTTATATACTTAGAGGCAATATTTACATTGGCCCTTATATCAAGTTCGAGTGTTGGTAACTGCTCGAGGTGGAGTCGAGGGCTGTTACCGATCAAGGACTTTGCGAGAGGGTGCTATCGTTTTCTGTCAGTTTCTGCCAATAGTTAAATAGTTACTTAGATATTTACGAAAAGTGGGAACTTAGCTGCTGTTTTCCATGTTGTTTGTCATTTGTACTGTTAAGTACTGAGCATCTGGCATTGTTATTACTGTTAAAATAAGAAAGGTTTTATTGTCTTTTTTCTGATTTCAGCACTGAATTCTTTTACTTTGTGTTTTAGATATGAAGGTGACAAATTGAGAGGATTATATGATGGTAATGGTGTGGCTTATTTCATTGGTGGTCCTGTATATGAGGTATAGTATTTAAGATTATTGTCAACTTTTGAGTACAGTTTGACTCACTCACTGACAACACATTCAGATTATGTAAAACTGCTAATACAAGCTGGGTCTCATATACGGTAGTAGCTGGGTCTCTAATAAGGATGTGTTATTTGAATTTTTTTATTATTCGGAATTTGAATTACATTATTCGAATTTTGTTCAAAATTTGATTCTTCAGGGTACCGCTAGAAGTCCGCTAGTTAACAATTACAATAACCGGCATAACGTAGAACCTTCGACGATCGACCATGCATTGTTCTATCGGATGGCCAAATGATGTATGTTTGTAATTAAAGTTGGTGTTACGTACTACTAATAAGCAAAATAAACAACATGGAGCCATTGTTTGCAGCAACTATGGTTTATTGTACGTTCAACATGTATCGCCGCATAAATTAACAAATAAATCCGAATATCAAACAACCCAAAATCTAATTCAGAATTTGAACAAATCGAACAAATACCGAATAATCGAATATTGGATTACATCCCTAGTCTCTAATACAAGCTGGGGGTCTGAGTTTGATGTTTCAATAAGCCGAGTCTTAAATATAAGCTCTACATCCAAGTAGTAGTAGTTGCTGTTGTTGTAAGTGTACTAGCAGTTGTTGTAGTAGTAGTAGTAGTAATTAGTTGTACATGCAGAAGTAGTATACACTCATTCTAAATTGTATCGTAATAATAGTATTTTGCACACCATCCATAGAAAAAGTGTATTACCCTGGTATGACAGGTTGACAATAGAATAATAGTTTTAATAGAAGCTGGGTTTCAAATAAAAGCTGAGTTTCCAATGCAAGCCAGGGGTCTAAGTTTTATGGTAGTAGTCACTAAGTAGCATAATTATTTGTTTCTCTTAGTTACTGCTGCAGGGCGTATTATGTATGCAACTGTGCGTATGTGTTTACTGCATTGTTTATGAAGGGTGAATTCTCAGAAGGTTTAATGCATGGCAATGGTAAATACACGTGGAACGACGGAGTGACCTATGAGGTGTCTTATGAGTGTTTTTATTTTATCTGTTAAGTGTATATTTTATTCGTATTGCAGTTGTTTTACATCAAGTCTTCTGCAAATGTTTCAACTGATTATTTAAATTTTTAATGTTTGCAGGCTTATGATATTTTTTTTTCCAAAAACAATCTGTATCCACTATGGCATCATGATAATTTTGCTCACTCTACAGTACTTCAATATTACATGCTGCAGCTTTTTTCTTGTCAGTCTGTTCCATTTGGCACATACAGCTCTCACTCAAAAAGTGAACTGGTAAAAAAACTTGGATTTGTAGAAAATATTTTTATGACTTGTGTATCTGGCAAGACAGTTTTGAAGCCAAGAGGACAAAAAAGACATTGGGAACTTTAGTTTCTGGCAATATAAGGTATAAATGTAGGCGAATATATATTTGTAGGGGTTTTCTGAGCTCGTGTGGATGGATGGTTGGCATGGTTAAAAGCGCTTGTGCATATGTAGGGTGAATTTTCACACAATCAGGTGACTGGAAAAGGAACATACACGTGGACCGATGGAAGGTAATTAGACTTTGACTAACAGTCTTATACGAGGTTCAAGTTCTCTATGTCTAGCAGCACTTTTATACTCTATTGATTACTGTTAAAATAAAGGTTATATAAATTATATACAGTTTTTGAATCTATCACTGCATTTTGGGCAGAAGATGCCACTAACTTTGCTCGAGATCATGCGATATTTGTGTTGAATTCAAGCTAGCTAATTATTGAATTTGGCTACATTTTTGGCCCACCCTGTGCATGGGAAGTCTTAGACAAGTCAAACACCGAGCTAGAATGCATTAAGTTGGCACGGAAACTTGCAGCGTGACCACTTGTCTGGAAAATCTGGAAAACCTGGAAATGTCAGCAATTTGAAACATGTCAGGGAAATGTCAGGGATTATGTTAACAGTCAGGGAATTGTCAGGGAAATGTCAGGGAAAAAATCTTTTCAGGGAAAAGTCTCCCGAAACTGTTCATTACAAGTTGAATATTTGCGTTCAACTCTATTTTTTTCTGTTCGCTTTGCTCGCAGACTTGTACTCCCATACTTTTAAATTTGCGGTGCCAGTAACCCACTTATGTTTGCCTTTATTGTTTGAACTTCACTAAATTTGGTCAGTTAATTCTCTGGAAAATAATTAAAATTGTTGCCAATAGACGTCATATCGCTACTGTTGCGACGGGTGATACTACGTCTATGTTCCCTTAAAATGTCTGGAAAAGTCAGGGAATTTGATCATGACTGGAGAGTGGCCACCCTGAAGTTTGGGTCTCTTATGTTTAGCAGCACGTCATATTGTCATATTATTACTGAATATGATGTCGCCATTCTGTTTGTTTTCTATTCATGTTGTATTAACATTTTGTATGTGTCCACGGATGTGCTTGTGGGACGAAACAAGGTCAAAGTCATGTCACAGACTCTCAGCATATGTCCTGTGTTGTAACTGTTGTACATTGTAGTTTGTGTAGGGCTGGGCTGCATGATGAATTGTTTAAGATGGTGAGACATTGGGCGACTTCACTTTTTGACTTAGACTTTCGCTGAGCCTTTTCGATGAGCGAAAGCTAAAGCTGAACGCTAAAGTCTGTACTTAGACCAAAGTTCAACTAAACGATTAAAAATGGCGGAAAACCGGTAAACTTAACAGGAAATAAATCAACCAGTTACGCTTGGACTTGCTTATTTAATTGCGCCACGTACGCAAATGACGTAATTACGTAATGTCTTATGTCATTGTGTAGCTATTACAGCGTTTATTTTTTGTACCAAACTGTTTTAATTTACTAAACTATCCGTGTTAGTGGCCATGTTTTCACTCAGCGAAATCACTTCACTTTTTGACTTAAGTAGGTACTTAGACCAAAATTTAGGCTCAGCGAAAATCTCAGCGAAAGTCTAAGTCAAAAAGTGAAGTAGCCCATTGTACTTTGTGTCAAAAGTGAAGTCGCCCATTGTACTTTGTGTACGGCTAGGATTTGGATTTGTATCTGGATAGTTAGTCGACAGGGACCCAAAACTGGGGCATCACGCGGACTGCAGGACAAACTGTTTAAAACAGATAAACATTTTGTAGTGATGTTTTTGATATGTGTGTTTCGTGCAGTACGTATGAGGGTGAAGTGTTGAATGGAATGAGGCATGGCTTTGGTGTGCTGCATTCAGTCGGGCTCGGAATAACATACACTGGTGACTGGGTCCATGGCAAACAGCATGGCAAAGTATAAATGTCTGATAGTATTTATTTTTGGTCGTTTAATGGCATAAAACTAGTCTATGGTTACCACATTTTCATTTTCTGAATCTGGGACAAAGGTTTACAAGAGCCCAAGAACAGAGAGCTAACGAACAGGAGTCCTCACACCTGACACACTGGAAATTTCTTTTAGAAGCTTGTGTGCAATTTAGTGCATTATGATTCAATTTAGTGGTAATATGTAGGCCACTGCATAATGCATTTATATTTTTAAAACAAAAATTAAGCAGTTTTGTTACAGCCAAGGCCTGAGCTAATATTTACCTTTGGGATGTTTTTTACTGTTTGTTTTGTATTTTGTGCTGTTTTTTTGGCAAAATAAAAATTGATAGATTGATGGGTGTCCATCGAAGGGATGAAGGACAGGAAATCTGGGGGAGCATCATAAGTTCCCCAGCAGCATCTGGGGCCGAGCTTTTGCCGAAATTGAATGCAACATTATAGGATGCTTCTGGTGGGACTGGAAAGATATGCTCCGAGTAGTAAATTTTAGTGATAAGTGGTGATGTATTCTACTACATCTGCTAGTTGTATCTCTGTCTATTGAGGGTCGCTTGGAGCACATTGATGATGGCATGTCGTATTACGATGGCGACTGGTTGGACAACGTCAGGCAGGGCTTTGGCGTGCGACGCTATGCTTCAGGCAATGTCTACGAGGGGATGTGGTACAAGAACCGTCGACATGGACTCGGCACAATGAACTGGTTCGACCGCCGGCAGTCATACATTGGTACCTGGGAAGATGGCGTTCAGGTGCATGTGAACATTGTGTCACATTACTGCCCTTGTTCTATTTTATATAGGCAAGTATCAGTGATGTAGTACTGGAGTTTGGCAGCGGACTCGAGTCAGACTCATTTGAATGTTCATGACTCGGACTTGGATGGTTATGACTGATTTGCTGTGGGCCTACATAATTATTACCTCCGCCAAGGAGGTAATGTTTTTGCCAGACTTTGTTTGTTTGTTTGTCTGTCTGTCTGTGAGTCAGCAAGATAACTCAAAAAGTTATGGACGGATCTTTCTGAAATTTTGAGGGCGTGTGGGGAATGCCAAAAACTACCAGTGATTCAATTTTGGGGGTGATCCGGAAGGAATCCTGGATTCTGGATCACTTTGAAACTTTCGTTACCATTGCTTTCCATGGGGCATAAGGGAAACCGCTGCAAAACCGAAGATGATGCTGCTACCTAGCGAACAACATTGCCTTGGCGTAGGTGTGCGGGCTCCGACTGCTTTCTAATTTTTTATGCCTAATTGGTGAATGCTGACTGGTTGCTTGTATAGCATGGCATGGGGCAGCAAGTGTGGAGTCTGCGTCGTGGTGCCACTACTCAGTACGCTCTACGCAATATGTACGATGGTGAGATGCATCGTGGGATGCGACACGGCTTTGGCGTCTTCCGCTATGCCAATGGCGCATGCTATGAGGGCGAGTGGCAGCACAACGTCAAAAGTGGAAAGGTGCTTACATACACAGGCCTACTTTTTCTTCTGGCATTGTTGTCTTGCTTTCATGTGACTGTTGTATTTTTTACTGCTGTCTTTTTTCAACATGAAATTTTCAAGCTCTCTCAGTCGATTGCTATGAAACTTGGCAGAGTATAATGGGAAATGGGTGTAGCTTTATAATCTGGGTCTCAAAATTTGGGGGCCCTTTCCAAAAAAAGTTGGGGGCCAAAAACGTTTAGAATTTGGCGCAATATTTGATAACTTTAGGTTTCCATTCTGCATGTCTGCAGAATGAATCAAAATCTTGATAATTGGAGACCATTGTGATCAAGCGAAGTTTATCCCACATTTAATTACAAAATTTGGTGAACTTTGGTTGACTAACAAAACAGTAGAGTATATAGACTTGCAGACTGCTTGGTATTTTTTTCACGTGTAAGTTGGAGATGCCAAATATATTGAATGCTGTTTACTCTTAATTATCAGTAATGCAGACTGTACAGCAGCATTAGTGCAATGTGGCCTAGGCCAACTAAATGAAGTACAGGGCATTCTGTCATCCATGAGGAAAATTTGGAGAAGTCACATGAGCTGGGGTACGTTTGTGATTGTAGGGAAAGTTTGTGTTTAAGAACGGTCGTGTCTACGAAGGAACGTTCGAGAATGATCACATTGTAGAGTTCCCGGCATTTGACATGGATGGCACCACTACGCCGGATATGACGAAGATTCGCACTCGTACTCCACTGCTGTCCGGTATAGTCACTGTCATATTGGCATTGTTTTCTGCGGTCATATGAGCCCATAGGTCGCATCGCATGTCATGTTAGTCAATCTGTCCATCTTTTCGGGCTATTCGATCTGTCCGTTCTACGTGTCCGCACAACCTTTGCCTCCCTCGGTTTTAGTATTGCAGCCCCCACAGTCTGGAACTCACTTCCTTCTAGGATTTGCAGTTTTACCTCTGCAGACACTTTTGGTTGCTTCCTTAAAACACACTGCTTCCAGCAGGCCTACAGCTCTTCATGTGCCTTAGATTCGGCCACTGGCTGACATTTAACACTCGAAATATTGCATTTACTTACTTACTTATTTACTTACTTACTCTTAACTCAGGACAAAAAGTTAAAATTGGTATGAACGTTTCCTAGTGACAGTCAGATAAATGAAGAAATTTACCTTGCCAACAGTGCATAGTTGGACATCTCGTACTTAATTTAGCTAGAGCATGATAATGATCAGTTAGCTAGATGGTCAGAAATTTTCTACTGTTGGCAATTGTACTACTATAGGCTACTTGCCCTGTGTACTGGTGCAGAGCACATGTCATCAGTGTACGTGAGTGAAAACGTGAACGTGAACACGTTCAGTCCGGGTTTTCGTCTTGACGTCGAACATCTGCTGCAACACTTTTCTGAAGAAACCGATCACCATGAAGAAGTCGCACGGGTAAGCTAGTGTACCACAGACTCGCTCATTGTGCAATGCTTAGCTACAGCAACCGAATTAGTCTGAAATTCCTGCTTAATGACAACAGTAACTTAACTGAGAAGTGTTTGGATTACTTGTTATTGATTTATCCATGCAACGTGGGTAACAAAGTGTGGAAGCAGGGTTGGGTTTAAGGCCAGGACCAAGGCACTAAATGAGTAAGTGTGACAGTTTTATACTGTGCATCAAAAATTCAAATGCCAGCTTACTTGAAACTATAATGAACCATGAAAATGCTCAGACAAACATAGTTTCAATGTTAAATCAGACTAATTACAGTTACTTCAGTACTTGTTACAACAGCAACTGTCATCAGTCACACTGTTTCTGTGACATACGTGTATGTCGTCACAAAGCACTAAGCACTAGGTGGTTTGCTGGAGGTCATTGGATTCGTGATCAACAGGTGGTGAGTTTAGCTTCTGGCTGTGCCTACAACCAAGAGATGAGCATTCTGTCTACGTTTCAGTCAGTGGTGGATCAAGAATTTTGGAATAGGGGGCGGAAGGGTAGGGATTGGAGTCTGGGGAGCGGGCAGTGCCATCTCTGCAAAAAAATCTTTTGAAATTTTATGCAAAAATAATGCATTTTTGCAAAAATTACACTTGGTTATAAAATCTATTCAGTCAATAGTGGGGCCGCTCTTCCGCCGCCCCGCTGCCGTGAATCCACCACTGGTTTTCAGTTGGGGTATGGATGACCCGCTTTACTTTTTACTAAAAAACAGGACTTGTGAATGCTAGCATATATAGGGGCCTAATTGGTCGATTCAGCCAATCAGTCAATTTGTTTAATTCAAAGAACATATTCTGAACAAAAGAGTGTCAGAAAGGAGCGGAGCACAGAACATTGAACAAAATCAGTAGTACAGAAAACGTATTGCATGTATTCATATATTTTGGATGTGCAGGCGTCGTTTGTGATGCTGCGTCACATGACAAGCCTACACCGAGTCTATGCATTCTACAGTCGCCTGGGACACGAACAAAACGAGAGTGCCGACAACGCTTTTGTCTTGACGCGCATGCAGTTCTGGCGTCTGCTCAAGGATTGCCGGCTGCATCACCACGACTATGGTCTGGCTGACATGGACCGCTGGCTTGGTCAGTGAAAGATTGTGCCCCAGAATGTCGTGGCTACATGCACCGATTTCCTCGTCTGATGTCACCGAGCCTTTTGAAGTTTAAAAACCTCGTAGTCGTCAGACTTTGATTTCCCTCGGACTCCGATTTCCTCAGACGAGGTTCTTTGCCTGCCAGCCAAAAGATTCCCACTAGAACCTCAGACGAGGAAATAGGTGCATGTAGGCTCGGCTTAACGCAAATTTTCTTTGAGTCCTGCAGTGTCTTGGAATGTGGGTCATTGACAGTGAGTGACGTAATTCGCCGCCTACAACTACCACACGCAGTGAGCATCAGATATGAGCAGTACGAAACAAACGTTCCTTGAAACTGCTGAGTGACAAAGTGAGTGCTGTTTTCACTTCCTTTAAAGGGCTTTGAAACCCATCTCAAGAGCTACGGAGCATCACCTATCATATGAGATCACAGTGTTACCTGCCACCCAACACAGGTGAACACGTCTTGTTTTGACCTCAGCCAAACAGGCTGGTACTTTATGTTTTACCCCAAAGGGATGGTAGGCTAAGTTGACTTATTTTGGGGCTGTGCCATTGGCACAATGACACAATGATTGGTGATTGGCCCGAGCTTGATAAGCCTACGATCTTAGGTCTAACATTTATATGTTATAATGTTGATGCTGCATGAATTTCTATTTTCTTTTTAGCTTAAAGTCGCGGGTGCGTTTGCTATTGACTGCTGCCCTGAGTCCGTAGTAATTGCTGCCTCTGCTGTATAAGTGTTTCCGCCTCTGTCTGTGTAATGTTCTAGCTAGTGTTGTGTCTTTATCAACTGATTTGTATGTGTGTGTGTAATGCCGATCAGCTCATGCACCGGATAATGCAGAGCAGCAGCAGCAGCAGCATGATCCTCATGCACAGTTGCTGTTCCGAGAGTTTCTCAACTCACTCGTCACGCTCGCATTCTATCTCTATCGGCATCAGTCCAGGTATGCACTCTTCATTCCGCATTTTAATTACAGCCATTTATTAAATACTATAGGAGGTTTAGCAGCCTCAAATTTTTTTACTTGACAAATTATCAAAACACACCCAGTTGCATGGACTAAAAATGTTGCTGCAAGATGCGTTTTGAAAGCTGAAAATGCGTCCGGATGCATTCGTGTCCAGGCTTCGCCCCCAGACCTCTTAGCTAGATTTTGGGGAGGGAAAGAAGTGGGGGAAGGAAGAGGGATAAAAAAAGGATGAAAAATAGAAGGGAGGGAATGAAATGGAGGGAAAGGGGAACAAACGAAAGGTTCTTAGCAGAAATTCTGGCTACTGCTGTGCCCTAGCTGCCATGTGCTTCGATCGTCTGTAATGCTTGTCTCAAGTCCCATGCATCTTTCATCCGCGTACAGTTTTTGAGTTCTATACAACTTTTCTCCATTTCAAACTGAATTTCAACGTAATTGTGTAAAGAAATTTTTTTCTACTGCTTTTTGTACTCAATGTAAGAGTATATTGACTTGTCGTGACTGGCGTTATGGTGTACATTATGTTGTCGCATTCAGAACCGCTGGTCCATTGCTGTCTCAGTGTTTATCTCAACTTATTACAGAAAACATCCTGCAGCACGCCTGCAAAGTGAAAGGTACACCTTGGTGTAACAAATTCTCGTGCTTCCAGTCCATTCCTAAATATCACTGTCCGTGAAATTTTCATTGGATTTTTAAAATATTAATGCAGTTTTAGTTTTCTTGCCAAGTTTTCCTGAAACAGAACTATTTGTAGCTAGTCTGTTGTGTGTTATGCTGCAGAATTTTAAAAAGTAGGTAGAGTAGGCAGGAAGTTGCAATTTTTTCACAGACAGTTGTAAATTTCTGACAGAGGAGATTATGGGTGCTTAAAGGTATGTGGTCATTAAAATTAACATATACATTTTATCCATTTTCCTGAAAGTGCTGAATTTTCTGATAACTTTAACAGTAATATCGGCGCCCAGCGTTTTGTCAACACAAAAATCTACCTTTGAAGTCGACGATCTACGAAAACGACGTAGAAAACGCGCGGTGACGTCATAAGTTTAGCCTATAGACGTCATGAATATTAATGGCCTAGCCTAGAATGATGACGTCGTTGGCTAGGCCATCAATATTCATGATCTATATGGGCTAGGGTCATGACGTCACCGCAGGCACCAATAGATTAGAATATTTCGCATAACGTAACGTAATGCCGCATTTCACTTGAAATCACACATTAATTTCATATATTTATAAAGCTCAAATCGACGTATTATATATGCGAGGTTAAATGTCTAATTTAAATCTACAGAAATTGCGCGAGTGAGTTTGACCGTAGCCATGGACCTTTAACATTCAGTGTTTGAATTGTTATGGGGGGGTCAGCTATATTCTATATACAAACGATTTATATCACAATTTTGGTCCGGCTTCGACCGTCGAAATGTTCAACTTTTCCAGCTAATTTTTCACAGTTCAAACACTGTTACCATTACAATTTTACCCTTATGTTATCCCAAAATGGAGTTTTTAAAAAATTTAAACCCAGATTTTGCATTTTTGGACCCAAATTTTCTAACAAGTGGAAAATTTTTTGACAGTTTTGAGAGTTTTGGTGTCGACCCAAAAATGTTGGCGGATGGGAAAATTGCCCCTACCTTTTTTCCATGATGCCACATGTGGCACGTTGAAGCAATGGTAAGAAATGTGCATAAACATTCTTAGTCTGCATCATTTTCATGTTTGTATAACACAGCCATGTTTACGTCTGTTGGTTGTAGGTTATTTTTACCGTGATGCACGTAAAACAACTAGTGCAGTCATCCACATGGAAGAAACATTCAGCGTTTTCACTGATCTCTGCAGCCTGCCAAACAAGGTACTTTAAATTGAACAGACAGTGTACATGGTGTTTCATAAAAATGGACCCCTTTTTTCTTTCATAATTCAGCCAAATGACAATCAATCAATTTACATGAAATTTTTATCAATTGTAGCCTAAAAATACTATTTCAGAATATTATAACAAAATATGGCAGTTGGTTAAATATTCTTTGCTAGTCGTGATGTAATGCTGACGTCATAATGTGTCGTGAGTACAACTTTGCTTGTCTCAACTGGTGTGTCAGTTGCTACCCTGCTCTGATGCTGAACTTAATCTGGTTTGTTGATGACAAGTTCTTTAAGTTTTACAGTTGCAGCCACAAAAAAATGCGCAAGTGTCTGTGTAGATAGTTTGATTTTTGCATGTTCGAGCATGTCCCTCTGTAACCGAAATACAAAATTACACCAAGCAACTTAGCACTCAACCTCATCTAGACTTACACCACATTCAACACCAGTAATATCACTCTGCTTTATGTGTAAGGCTCGGATTAGCTCAACGAAAGACGATTTCTTCTGTCTTGTGTAGTACTAAATTAATGCCTTGGAAACGGTTGTTGTGCTGGTATCCTATATGTAAGCACATTGTTGCGCAGGTTACTGATAAATATTATATTTCTGACGAGAGATTGTTGATATTTGTTTCCGTTGTAGAATGCTGCTCCAGACTCAGTGCTGTCAATGAGAAACTTTCTGTATGTGCTTAAGGTTGTTTTAGTTTTTTGCTATTTCAGCTTTTTATTGGCTGATGTTGTTAAGCAACTGTCACCATCAAATGCATGTTATTGCCAATTCACACCTACGACGCCGACGACACTCAAGTCAACTATCCAGTTGAGTCGAGTTGAGTCAGCATCGTAGGTGTGAATTGTCCATTACATAATCAATGGGCACACTTTTACTGTGCCCAGGGGCCGGGTGCTTAGCGGCGTCGGCGTGGGTTCAGAAAGTTGGGTGAGCGCAAGAATTTGCATTTTTTTGACAGACAGTTGCACCGTTCCAACAGAGAAAATTGTAGGGGCTCAGGGTTTCAATTTTACCACTAAATTTCCCTTATAGTGAGGAATTTTCTTCGCCGAATTTTCTTCGCCGAATTTTCTGTGTTTGAAAGAAAATTGACGGGCATTGGGCAAGAATAAAACTTGGGGCTAAAAATCCCCCACTGTGGGGGAATTTAGAGGGTAAAACTTTTTAATTCACGATGCTGATGGTATGTTACAATAAAAAACATTTTCACTGTATGATGCAGTTATGTTTTATTGTGTTCAGGATATGAAGTTGATTAATGACACGTTGACAACGAAAGCGTTTGTAGAAATTCTGAGTTCTGATGATCCAAAAGTGACGGATGAGTATGGCAGTGTCAATCTGGAACTAGAGGTGTGCCGTTCGCTCTTTCAAAACTAATGCTGTATCTTGACATAGACCGTTTGGATAAAATTAGCTTAGATGTCACAACGACAATGCACATTTCATGTTAGGCCTATGTAGAAATGTTTCACACAAAAGCTGCTACTGTTCCTTATTGTCCCACTACGTGGGCTGGTGGATTGCAGGGATAGGTGAGCAATGGTTAAGGCGCCGTAAAAAACTGGTGGGCATATGCCCCCCAGCTGACTGAGGCTGTAAACCCCGACCAAAAATAAATTTGGCACATTTTTAGCTTCACGCAACACTTCTGGTGAACGACAACGTAGTGAGCGAGTGACAAAATTGTTTGGCTTATTTCATGTTTTCCCCTGATATAATTTTCAGTGAAAGGAGTTAGGACATTAATCCTAACTGCCTATTGTACACTAAATGACAAGTGAAAATATTGGAGGTTGCCCCACCCAAGGATTGACGGTCCTGTGTTGTACTGGTGCTGCTGCAGATGGTTTTTCTGGATTTCTTCGAGGCGCTGCTGGCCTGTGCAGAGGTGTACGTGGTGGAGGCTACAGAGCAGCAGCAGCAGCAGCAGCACGATGCTATAGCTGCGACACCAACTGTGGCATCGGCTAGTGAGATGCAGCAGCAGACAGACCAGCAACTGCGAGAGTCTACGTCATCAGTGACAGCAGCAGCTGCAGCAGCTGGCACAGCAGCTGAGCAGCAGTCAGCTGCACGGGTTGCATCTGCGTCGTCGTCGCTGCGTTCGCCGTCTGCTGTAGCACAGGTTTCTATCAGTAGCGTCTAGCTCTTAGTCTTCCTGTTACATGTGTAGGCCCTACCAAGGGCGTCTGTCACCCCTTGAACATATGCAACCCTTCGCCCCCTTCATTGTCTAACCCCCTCAGCGTTGAATTCCTCTGACGCCAAACTTAGCCATGAGCTGCATTCCCCAGGAGGAAAAGGTCGAGGCACCACAGGCGTCAAATGGAGTGAGGAGTGTGGATGCTGTCAGTACCTCCCTTCTCAGTCGATTAGTGGGCCTGGGGAGCATTGTAACTTGAAAGCTCCTCCAGTAGGGTCCGGGGCAGAACCCTAGCTGAAAATAGATTTGATGCATTTTTGGCCTCACAAAACACCTTTGGTGAAACGTAGAGACCCCTAGTGTGTGTCATTTATTTCACAGGCATAGCCACAAGTTGTAGATGGGGCGGTTGATACGAGGACGAGGACGGTGGACAAATGGGCTGAATATCAAGAACGAAGGCTGAACATTGAGTGGAGTCAGTGAGCCCCTCCTTACCACCTATGTGATGCGAACAGTCTAGTTTCAGTGAAGGATTGAAAGCAAACTGCACAATATTATAACCAATGAAAACTTTAGGGATAATGTTTTTATGGACGGATGGCAATTAAGACCTTTTAAGCCAAACTGAATTTGTTTTATGCGCTGCAGGCAACGTCCAAAGAGTCCAGCATGCAACAGCAAGATGCTCAGAACGATTCGCAGATTATTTTAGAAGATGTCGCTTCAGGTCTGTATATTATAGACCCTACACTGTAACATCTATTCACTCTCCTGGCAGGGTGTGGCACAAAAGCTGCCTAAATAATGTCTTAAATAGTTTTGTATCAGTGGTTAGTTTGTAATTGCAGTGGCATGTTGAAAAAAGGTTACAGTTTATTGTTATAGCTGCATCAAGTATTGGACAACTGCAATGAGATTATTTTTATTTAGCTGACAATCAGAGCTAAATTTGCATTGAATAAAGAGATCAAAAATGCCACCTTGCCCCAGATGCAGACTCGAGTTGAGGCCCTTTAGCTTGTGAAATTGTCAGCTTTTAAAATTATTGTTAACATTTACCTATAAAGGTATTTTTTATTGCAAATGTACTGCCTGATGGGTCGACTTAACAGACGAAATTATGAAATTTGCTTTTATTGCACCACCAGGAAGTAAGAGAACAAGATTATCCTGTACGTCCTGTAACCTGTATAGCCTCAGTGTTGATGTCATGTGACGGTCTTTTAATCTAGTACCTTTGGTGTGACTGTGTATAGACTTGCGTTCAGCAGGGGGCGTAATCACAGACTCCTCAGCGGCGGCAGTGGACGAGGCAGAACGTCAGTTCAACCTGTGGACTCATCGGATTCACGACTTCTTCGTGCTGCAGTTCCTGCCGTCCGCCCGACTGCTCCTTGCGATACGTCAACGACTGAAGTCCGCTGAACTAGCTGGACGCATGACACAAGACCCATGCTCACAGCTTGCCACTGAACTGACCCAGCCCGAGAGCTAGCTCATTGTCTAGCAGTTGTGTCATGGCCTCTCCCCCAGTAAATTCTGGGCTGTCGGAAAGTCTCCTTCTTGTCATAAAATTTTCATCCAGAAATGCAAAATCTGAAGCTGAAAACCCCCATTTTGCAGAAATTTGGGGGCAAAATTAAAATTTTGAGCACCCGTAATCCCCAGTGTTGGAAATTCGTAGCTGTCTGTTGGAAATTTGCAGTGTCTGTAGGATAACTGCAACCTTCTGTCCCGCCTACTTTTTCAACCAACAATGCCGCTGCTGTGTGAAAATTGTGCAGGCCCATAGCCAGACTTTTCCAAAGGTGGGGGGTTCTATTTTTCCGCGGGTCATGAAACAAACGTCCATCTATCAAGCTAGGGGATCTGGATGAGCGCTGTAGCCTCCCCAGTGTGGTCCAGTGCTAAGCTCAAAAATCGCATTTGGTGATGACATTTTTGGTTAGTTACATGCAACGTATTTCTTTCAGTTTTGGCTGACAGGGGTCAATAAACCCACAAAACCTGCCCCCCTCAGCCATGGGCCTGTCTTTAGGATGTACATTAACAAATGAAGTCCTAATATTCCTATCCAAAGTTGAGTCTAGAGATATACGAAAAATTGTAAACAAAAAATGCGCTCTGCTGATTCGAGTGCCTTTTGTAGAAGCAAAGCTAGTGAGTTAAACCTCACCGTCATGTGCTCAATATTTCCAGGAAATCTGGCAGGTTAACAGTGTAGGTTACATTTGCATGGGACAAAATACCATGAACAAAATACAGTGACTGTGAATGGTGCAGAGTGTCTATGCTTTATGAACTTTAGAACTACTGATTTGTATATTTGCTCTTCTGTATTGCATATACAGGGTGGTCCAAAAAAACGGACCTCCAGTTTTATTTTTGGGATAAGTTCGGTAATTCAGCACCGACTTTAACCATTCTTTCACTGTTACAAGCAGAAATTTATGGCGCGTAAACGTGAAGTTCTTCCGCCCACCGCACCTTTATTGTGTGACCACATTACCTAGCAAAACAAACACTACTGCTAATATCGGTG
>Ga0209367_1006083_pt1 | contig 16729 bp, 7 predicted proteins | sample WorMetLIZISLAND2_FD_187412 | JGI IMG/M metagenome (GOLD analysis project Ga0209367, IMG submission 187412) | Marine gutless worms symbiont microbial communities from Max Planck institute for Marine Microbiology, Germany - Olavius geniculatus... ... | reverse complement strand
ATGACATTGAGCAGTGGTGTGGGACAACCCTGCAGGAGTTAAGCCACGCTGCCCTAGATAGGCAGCGGTGGGCAGCGATAGTAAGAATGGCGTCAGACACCAACGGGCATTGAGCCCACGGTTGTCAATGATGATGATGATGAGTGAAGCCGGTACCAAATTATACTGCTTGGTGACAGAGGCACATGTGTGTGAACAACTTGCCTAAGGTCATTACTCGGCAGCATCCTGGTGCAGAGTCGAACCTGCGCCTCTGAGTTACCTCAGGATTACAAGTCCGACACGCTACCGTTAGACTACCGAGCCTACTACTACTACTACTACTACTACTACTACTACTATGACAACTACTAGAACAACCATTACTAGCACGATATGACAAAGAAAGAACCTAAAATGTTGTTCAATGTAGATCTGCGTGTATTCTCTAAGCTCCAGGCAAGCATGCAGATCAGCGAAGGCATAAATGCCAAGGCAGTTTGACGGATGAAGCTGAGATCTGAGGAACTCACAGCAAGCATCATGCACTTCATACAGCTGCAGAATGCTAGCTGCCGGCAGCAGATTCTGAGTGTCACAACAACAACTACAACTACTACTATAACTAATAGTAGTAGTAACTCACAGTGAGCACTATGCACTTCACTATGACTACTATGAACTGGCAGGCCCACTAAACCAGGAAGATCAGAAACAAAAACATCATTCAATACATCAGATATCCAAAAAGACAAATCTAACAGAGTGGCATCGTACAGATCATTCACCGCATTTTTGGTCAGCAGCATCTTTCATTCAATAACACGCTTGTTGAATGTTAATGTTAGTTTTTCTTACATTTATATTTTACAAGGCAGTGTAGTGATGCTGTTAGCTGTGATGAAATATTCACAAATCACTCCATTGCAAACTTTACAAAAAGTGTGACAGTAAAAGAATTTTGTAAATAGGTTAACATTTGACAAATATTTAAACAATACCAAGTGGCACATTTTGTAAAATCAACGCCACACAATACCTGAACATTATCCTCGGCAACACGTATCTCTGATGTGTACATAAAGTCGACGAGTAAACAGAGTGCGGCGCCATCAATCTGACACAAAGTGACTCGGTCCTGGCGAGATTCTGTCAGCTCACCGGTGAACATAGAGTAGAAGTAGTGACTGCATGCAGCAAGAACTGCCCTGTGAGTGGCAACCTCTACGTTGTCATTAGCAACCAGTTGCACATCGCACAGCACACCTTTCCTGCATGCACATCAGCAACTAAGTAAGTAACCCAATAAGTAGCTTAAGTATAACATCAATTTATATTATGTTGAAAGACACCTCTGCTACACACTGGTCACACAACAAAATGGAAATGAATTCCAGAATGTCAAAATCAGAGCATCGTAAGTAAGACCAACTTACCTGAACTGACCCTAACTTTCAACTTTTTACCTAATTCAACCCAACCCAATCCAACCTCCATTACCAGTGACCGACCATGACTGTATACTCGTTATTCAACTTGGACTAATTGATGCTAAACCATAATAAAGTCACAATGTAAATGTATGGCCTATCCTAAAAAACTGCATGAAAAGCACCCATTTTAGAATAACATTAATCAGCAACCATTCTCGAAAGCTAAGCCATGAGTAACAGTTTGCTTTCATCAGTTCTTTATCACCAAGATCACAACAAAAATGATCCATACAACACTAACTGGTGTTAGTTCACGTACTAAATGCCAAAATTTTACCTGGTCTTATTCAATTAGTATCAGCTCATCTAGAATGATCACATTTTACTAAGTTCATGTGTGCCTTGTTTACATTTGCCATGTTTCCTCTGTGCAACTAAGAACATTTTGTATCTCATGAAGCAGCGTAATGATGCATTAAAGATGTGGTAGGATAATGACAGTTTTGTTGCCTAATGTCCAAAAAGTGTGCTCGTAAAAGATTTTGAAAAACGATTAATATTTAGCGAAGATATAAACAAATAACAGTAGAAAGATTTTTGTGGACATGGTGTATTACTATAATGCGTTACCTGCGAAGTGTATTCAGAATGTCAAAAGCTCGTTCAGTATGGCTGAAATGGCGAAAAATTGACCTGTCGCTATTGAGAGGTTTTAGTGAAAGACCAGAGAAGACTTCAGGCTCATCCATAACTACAGACAACATTCACAAAATGACATACGGTTTTGTGCAGCACCAAGTCTGTCACTAACTTCTGTTGCTAATTGATTTTCAAAATGATTCGACCATCTTGATTTTTGTAATAATCAGAAATGTTTTACTCCCATCTTAAACTCTGCATGCACTGACATCAGCTCCTGTCCAATTTTGTGACCAATACACTTTTACAGGCTCTTTCTTTCTTCTTCTTTTCCAATACATAAATCCTTAAAATTGTGCAATGTTATGCACGGCTTAATGAGCATCTCAGTCTATAATGATTTGCAATGATGTCATCTACAACAAAATAATTTGTGGAATTATTCCAGTTTTCTATCAAAAACTAGCAATGTCAAAAAACTAACCTAACATAAGGTTAATTTGACCCTAATGCTGAAGCTTCTAACCTTGACCCCAAGCCTAACTCTAACATCACCCCAAACTGTAACCAAGTTATTATGTTCTAGTGAAACAATTCATCACATTTTATTTTCCTGGGGAGCGGGCACTGCCCAGTGCCCCCTCCCCACGCCTCACCCCCATTTTGTGGTTAAGGTAGTAATTTTGATAGCAGTTGTGCATTTACTTCTTTAAGCGCATGACAAAATGGGACCAAAAAGTAATAACTAATCACAATTATATTAGTAATTAAACTAACAGCGAAATATAATGATAAAGTAAAATGTGTTAAAATCACAAAAAAATATTTGTTAAAACGCAATGAAACTCACAAGTTAAGTGGAACTATTTTTTTCGCACGACTACACATAACGGTGGATTGGTTTGTTTCCGGTCCCGTCGTCTTCACTCTAGCCCAGTTTTTTTATTTAAACTTGCTCCCAGCAGTCTGTAAACTTAAACTATCGCACTCAAAAAGTCAACTGATAAGATTTACATTGTTCAGAACTTCAGAAGTCTTCTGGGATGCTCCCGAGATACTGAACTGACCGCCGCTCTATAAACAATCGATCAATTTCTTCAAATGTTAAAACTCTTTCGGCCAAACTGGACGTGTACTTACCTACAAATCTTGTAGTAATCACACCAATTAGTAATCAATTAAAATGTTTGTCATCAAGGGTTTCGTTTGAGTGCTGGAAACAGTTAACTTTCTGTAACAGTAAGACAGACTTTTAACAACTTCAACATAACTTCGCACAAAATCAACATAAACATCGCACTGGACTGTCATGGCAATCGTAAACTTCCGCTAATATAACGTAACTTCAAACATATTCCCAAAACGAGAACGACCATGTTTAAATCTTCAGACTTAGGTGTAGAATTAGGGTTAGTTTTAGGGTTAGGGTCAGGGTTAGGGTTAGAGTTAGGTTTAGGGTTTGTAGTCGCATTTAACTGCAATTAAAATAACTAAAATCCAGTACATCTTAGATCTTTAGACTTAGGTGTAGAATTAGGGTTAGTTTTAGGGTTAGGGTTAGGTTTAGGGTTTGTAGTCGCATTCAACAGCAATTAAAATAACTAAAATCCAGTATGATCGGTGTCACAATCGTTCTCGGTCGATAGACGCTTGAAGTAAACAGCCGTGACGTGGAGATCGCACTGCAAGCACATGTACGATTTGTTGCAAATTAGTTAGAAAAGCGTGAAACGATCGTAAATATTTCTTCATTTTCGGACTTTAGACATCTTTGGCAATTGATTAACGTGAGTGAAATCGGAAATTTGCAGGTAAGTTATTATACTGTTTCGCCACTCTTTCTTTTGTTCGTTACCTATGAAACTAGGAAATGGCTAAATACTTTGTAGACAAAAAAACTACTATAATTTGATAAACATGGATAACCGGAAACAGAAAATTATGATTAGTAGACTAAAAGTGGATACGTAATGAAATGCGATAGGAATCAAATTAAATGCTTCTTTCGGAACTCGCGCATGAGCGAGTGAGCGACACAGGCTCACCGCTCAAGCCGAGTTCTACAGTCAGCAGTCAAGACAACTTGTGCACAATATCATAAATAAAATCTAGACTAAATAAAATATTAATTTTACAAAGAATTGGAAAACTTAACAGCATGTTAAAAGATTAAGCCTAGTCACTACCAAAAAGCTCGTCACCAGTGCTTGTTATGATTTATATGTCTGAATTAAACTGGATTGATTGATTGATTGATTGATAAGCAGCATGTCTGCAAGCGTGTTACATTAGACGAGCCGATAGCGGTAAAATAACGTTTTTTTTGGGGGGGGAAGTGAGAGGGGGTGCCCTTGGCCATATTTCTCGTTTTCGTTCAAGCGGAACCCCCTCACCCAGTAGCATAACGTTTTGTCACGAAATACCAGAAACTCTATAGGAGAGTTATCAAACGGTGAAAACTCGAAGTTTTTATATCACCTTGGCTTAGATCGGTACCGGGTTGTGACTCTACTAGAGACTCTTAGCTATCATATGGTGAAAACCAGAAGTTTTTATCTGACCTGGACTCCGATCGGTACGGGGTTGTGACAGACACCAAGACACCAAAACAAAATTACTACAGCTAATACGCGCTATAGCTAGCTCTCACGCGTAAAAATACAGTTTTCGGAGAATACTGGCGGAATTTTAGAAGATAAACTGCAACAGGGAAAGATGGGAATGTTAGGCCCTATTAACAGAGATTTTGAAAACATGCAGCACCGACCAAAAGCATGGAACCAGCAGACTGCAGCATACACGTACTGAAGAAAATGTGATCATTGTGGATGAAATGGTAGGCTTGCTAAACCACAAAGATCAGAAACAAACATATCGTTCAATACGTCAGATATCCAAAGAAACACGTTTAATCAAGTCTGGCATCATACAGATCATTCACTGCATTTCGGGCTGGAAGCGTATTTTTTTACCAACACGCTTGCTGTCTATGATTGCTAGTTTTTCTTGCATCTATATTTCACAAGGTATTTTATCGACACAGTTAACGCGTGGCAGAATATTCAATAATCACTTTATTGCTAATTGTCCCCGAAATGTATCAGTGAAAAAATTTTGAAAATCAGTTGATATTTGGCGAAGATATAGACAATCACAAAGTGGGACGTTTTGGGGGCACAGTGTATTTAGTAACTTATCTGCATTAGGCCTACAGCCGCAATCATTTAGGCCGTACGTAGGGCCTACAAAAGTCATGCAACCGAACTGACTGGGTTGGTTCGCCACCTGCCGTGTGTGCGGATTAAACAGTTCGCCCACGCAACTATAGGCTAATAATTAGGCTGTTGGGTCCATTGACGGCAGATTCACTTTATGCACTATATAGAGCATGTGCATAAAGCCGTAGCTACATGTACAAATAAGTCATTTTTATAACAGCCGCTGATGAGCCACAATTGAATCATGCAACGGCTTTGAGGCATTATGGATGTCTCATTTTAGGCCAACCGTTATGTCGAGCCTTTTAATTGCTACGACATGTCGTTTGTCGTCGTCTGTTGTTTGTAACGCATGTTTTGTGGCTGAACAGTACGTCGTAGAGGGTCGGCGATGGTACCGTTGGATAAGACGATGATGAGTTTCAGGCTGTCAATGAGAGGCTTAGTAAACATGTCTTCATCTGCAGCGGTTTGGCCGCAATTCTGAATGCAAAGTTTCTGCTTGCAGCCATCGCCCATGCACGTGCGCCGAGACGGCCGAATTACCGTATCGTATTCTAGCATTGACTGCAGAGTTCGATATAGCAGCGTCACTATAGCGTCTATGTGATTGTAGTCACTTTGAAAATCGCTTTTTTCGCGACAGTAAGTCGGATGCTGACCTTAAGATACGGTTGGCACTCGGCCCACATTAGCAACAGCTGAGTTTTTTGTTTACCTGTCGCCACTTTTCGAGCCGTGCTTTCTTCGAGACGTGCGCGAGCCCGCTAAAATGTTTCGCAATATTTTCAGCGTTAAGCATTTTGGTTGCGTGTGAGATTATGATGTAATACCCTGTTTACAATACTTTACACGACGAGCTGGCTTCACGAGCGCACGATGAGCTGGCTCTGAAAGCGCAGTCAGCGCACGAAGCGCACGACGAGCGCACATCGTGTACAGCTGTAATCAGCTGTGGGCTAAGCCTACATTTGAGTCAGTGAGTCCGAACAAGACTGCTTGATGAAAGCTTGATGTGTGCACGACGTGCGCTTGCCATGCGCTCGCAGAGCCAGCTTCCTCGTGTAAACGGGGTATAAAACAAAGCTCCACTAGGCCTACATTTCGCGTCTCACTGTGTTTGTGACGTGTTTTGTATTTTAGTTAGGGGTCTACGTTTACTCATTCTGTTATTGTCTCGTTTTTGTCTTAAAATTTACTATGGTGAATAGGGATAAATATATTTGTGCAAATTCATGTTTCGTGTTTAGCATGTGACTACGGCCTAGTGTTTATAATAATTATATGCGTGTTGTTTCCAGTGCTGTTCGATAAATAAATCATTCCAGTCAGCCAACAATAGGTCACGGGTCACTAGTCATGCAGCAACAAGACTGGACAAGCAATTAGACCTACAGCGTACAATGACCATGGACCGGCTCATTTTGCCTAGACATGTTGTCCGTAATATAACAGGCCGAATAACACAAAAGCTATGCAAAACGCCTATAAGTCTTGACGTGACCATATCTTAGCCAGATATTGACCGATTGTCAAAATTTTTCAACTGCAAAATGACCATTATGAACGCAGTTTTCACGACGGTTTTGTGTAATGGGAACTCGCTTCAATGTCACGAATGCGGGTATGATGACAACGCCATCAAAAGCTTTAGAAATATGCAAGTTTGTTGCATGGACTGAATGGCCAACGTAGAGCTATGTCGATTACACATGGCCAGTACAATAAAACGGAGCAAAACTCAAAATAGAAAAAAAGAAATTTAACATAAATCACACAAATTACGATTTGCCTAACAACGCGTATAATAGATTCACAGCTAAGTTAAATAAACTTTTAAATTTAGCAAGTTTAACACATTCAATATCACACTGCTGCAAACTTTATTGGTTAATGTGTCTATTCGGCAAATAAATGACCGACAGAGTGACTGATTGATTGATTGATTGAAAATTGATTGGCCCAATGAAAATTACCAAGAAACGGTCAAACTTATAAACGAACACATGCGAATGTCAAAGCCGTTTAGAAATCCAATGCCGTAGAATTTTTTTCATATCGATCAGCTTTTCCTACTGGAATCCGTTACTCTTCCCAAGACGTCACAGTCAGATATTTTTAGTCCCCGCTGTACCACAAAATCACCGTGACTATTCGATAGACACACAAATCCCAAACGGATCTAGCCACACATTGTTACACCGCACATTGACGTATGAAGCCTGATATAACCTGTACCGTTCATAATAATCTGGCTGCGGTCAGCTATAGGGCCTATACCTAATCGACGAACATTTTACACAGAGGTAGACCTGTCTGAAGCGATCTTCGGCGACCTGTCGTTACAAACTTCGACTGATTAAAAATGTGATCGAATTAATTTCATTTTCAAAAATATTTTTCGTTTTCTGTGTTCATTTTCGGTAAGTAAAAAACTATTTCTTTGTTTCGTTTTGCTAAAAATTTTGTTTCTGCAGCACAATGTGACAAACATTATACATTGTACATTGGCCTACGGATGACAATGATAGTATAATAAGTTAATAAACAACAATAAAAATTATTTTTAATCAGCAATAGTAGTCACATCAAAAGTAGAGTGGAGTAGAGTACATTTTGCATTATTATTGGAAAGTAAAGATGCTACTCAGTTACTAAGTTCTTATTTAAACTGCATAGTGAGTTTCGTTATAAGAACTGAGCAAATTAGGACGAAAGGAAGAAGCATTGAGCATTGAACGGACTACGTTCACGTGACCATGTTACAGCGGCGGCCATCGAACTGCATTGGTTACCAATCGAAGCCCGTATTCAGTACAAACTATGTTTGTTAGTTCACTTAGCCATAAATAGCACTGGTAAAGCACCATTATACATATCAAACCTTCTTCAATCAGTTTCGGCACTGCCAGATCGTCACACCGTCTTGCGATCGGCCACGAAATCGGATCTGCAAGTCCCAAGGACACGTCTGAAGTTTGGAGAGCGCGCTTTCAGCGTGGCGGCCCCCAAGGCGTGGAACGATCTGCCACTGCACCTGCGTGCCATTACTAACACCGACACATTTAAACGGAGACTGAAAACTCACTTTTTCTGCAAATTTTATGACTTGGAGCATGGTTTTATGTAGGCTTAGTCATTTTATTGTATTTTATTACGTATTTTATTGTTATAGACTGTTCAGCTCCGCTGTAAGTTGACACTGTTAGACATTATCATTATTATCATTATCATTCAATAACATCGTTGAAACAAGTCAAAAGGCACAGTTAACTAATGATCAGATGCCAGAATTTTATTGCCACTGTAAATGTTCTAAGTGTCCACCGACAGCTCCAAGCTCCAACACAAGCCTTCTGTCGCTTTATTTGTGAAGTCTTTCACAGTCTTGTCGATCGGTCCTTGGGCATGGTATAGGTTGCTCCAGATAACCTGAAGCGATTCCTTGAGTTCAGCGATTGTTTTCGGCTTTGCTTTAAGCTTACGGCAAGCCTCCAACATTGCACACGACACGTAACAGTCCACTGGGCTTGTATTCGGCGAATTTGGTGGCCATTGGTCATGCGATGAAATCTGGACAGTTGGCCCGCAGCCAGTTCCGTGCGCTGCACGCTGTGTGTGCTGATGCTCCGCTCTGCTGGACGATGAATCCGGTGGACAGCCGGCGATTGCTTTAAAAACATAATTTAGTGATAATTAAAAAACAAAATAAATTACTATTTGTCAAAGCGTCACTGTGACGTCATCGGCAGTAACGTGGTAACCGGTTTTTGAAAATTAAATGACATTTTTAGCTTGAACATTTTTAATGCTGAAAAATCGGTAGTCTATAATTTCGTCGTTTTTCAACAGAATCATATTTCACTCGGCAGTTAGATGTAGGACGTTGCCGAAAACAAACCTGTAAAATTTCACGTTAAAATTCCAAGCGGTTGCTAAGAAAACGACGAAAAACTTTAGGGGGCTACTTTATTGCCACACCCTGTATAGGGTCATTAGAGGGTATAGGCCGCCTCCGCGGTAGGCGGACAAAAACATGACGACATTCTTTATCTAATTAAATGCGTAAAAGTAGCATTTACAATTATTATAAAGAACACAGACTATTTTAGAAAAAATCATTATTATCCGAAAATAATCTACTGTTAAATACCCGGCACGACACGTCGAGTGTCTGAAGAAACTTGGCCAACACTCTACCAGTAGAGTAGTTTTATCTATTTAAGGACCATTTTGAATAATTTTGTATATTTAAGCCTTTTTATAGGTCGAAAATTTAGCGACGTTACTGTAACATTTTTATCAATTCCAGAAGAATAGTCTCTATATATAACGTGCAAAAAGTATCCTGTGAAACTTTTTCTCGTTCGCATTGTGCTGCAGCACGAGCGCAAGAATTTTTGACTGCAACAGCGGGTGTAGGCCTAATTATGCTAATCGGTCTCTTTCGTCAAAGTCGTCATTTTTAAAGTCATTGTCATTAAAATGGCCCAGCTTTCGCATGGGATGCATCGTGCAGAAACAACTGGAAACATAATTACTGTATGTCGGCCCAGTGTCAACACGTTATGCGGCCTTCACCAAACCTTCGACTTCTTGAGCTAAAAACTGGACCGTTTTTTGCCTTTTAGTTTCCATTTAGCCCGTAGGCCAATGGAAATGGATAGACAAACAGACTGAGATGGACGGACGGGCCAGACCCGTAATATGCGGTCTATTAGGACGGCCGCATAATCATCATCATCATCATCATCATCATCATCATCATCATCAGGTGTAGTCTTGTGTAGGCCAAAGGCCTGTTGACTGATCCAAAAACTGGCTCAGAACTTGTCGACATCAGTGCAGAATCGCAAATGATAACAGTATTTATCAAAACGTCCTTTAAAACTGTTCGCTGAGTTAGATGACACCACATATTCTGGCAGGCAATTCCAGAAGTCTTTTTAGTTACAGGCCTATTAGGCCCTATACGGCCCTTAATTCCTGATCAGTCATCGATGTATTGTTTGTTGTGCATTAGGTCCTATAGTCTAGGCTTATAGCTAACGAAAATTCATTCTAAAAGTTATCATTAACATGTCTATAAGACTGCATATAGTACTTACTTGCATGCAGTTTTTCGTCGGTTATAATGTCTTGCGACTTTGCCTACAAGGTAGAAACAAAACAACGGTAAATAACAGGGCCATATTGTACGTTAGCCTATCCCGGCTGTGTACGCAAGATACGAGTACACTGTAATTATGAAAGGAGTGGACTAACGCCCAAAAAGTGGATCATATTGCACACCCTAGGGTGTAAATGTCCACCGCGGCCTAAAGGTGTATAAAAATACACTCCTAACTAACGGTGCACAATTACACCTTAGGTGCCAAAACTGCACCCTATTTAAAAATGCAACTGTGCACCCTAACGGTGTAGTTATGCACCCATGGCCTACAGGTGTACAAATATACACCCCTAAATGACAGTGCACAAGTACACCCTAAGTACCAAAAATGCACCCTATTTGAAAGTGCACATATACACCATAAGCGTGTAACTAAGCACCCATAAACGTGGGGTGCAAAATTGCACCCTTATCAAAGCACCATTAAAAAGATGCATGCTTTTTTCCCTTTTACTTTCGTTTCTCCATTTTCTTCGTTTTTTCAAGCTTTCTTTGTGTGTATTTGTGTGGGTGAAACATGAACTGAAAACTTCATATGACGTTACAAACACAACAGTCTGACGCCTATATACACTTATATATCCACGTAGTTTAGTGATGATACTGATTATTCAGTTTGAGTGCAGTTTTGCAATTAAAGCAAACATATTTTTTCTTAGACTTAGGCCTTATATAAGGCTTATGTGAAAAAATTGTAGGGATGTAATTTAACTCAAAAATGTAATTTAACACATTATTCTAAATAATAACCTAATTTTGCACGTAATGTCGAAAAAGTGTTGTTACTGTGTTTTACTCACTTTTTAACAAAATATGTATACTTTTGTGTTTAAATTATTTTTCTAAACTTTTCCATCAATCGCTCGTCAAGATTTATCGTTGCATTATATTGGTCATAAGACTGACAATTACACCTTTTCCCTTTTATTTCACACCCTTGACTAATAATTACACCTCTCTTACATCTTTATTTTAAATACACCCTGAGATGTTGTTCGGCACCCCAGGATGATTAATTTACACCCCACACACAATAATGACTTTACAGTGTAAGCCTCTAAGCTACTAATACTATTTAGTGTAGGGTGAGCATCGCGCTTTTGTCACCTAATTTTGCACACTTGTAAAGTGCCCATGCGCCTAATACGCGATGGACCGCGTAAAAGCATATATGCTACCTGAGGCACGCGTGCGCGAACAGTCTAATTATTAATTGATGTTCGATGAAGCGCATAGGTCGAGTGCACGCGTATGCTACGATACTATGACGCCATGAACTTCTGGCCACTAGCCACACGACTGGTCGTGTGTGTAGGCCTATACAGCGTGTATTTGTAAGACGTCAGCTGCTGCAGACGAGTCAGTGGGAAAGCCAGAGCTGACCAAGACATTTTTGTCAAGAGTGTGTCCTAGATGTTCCTTGCGTTACCTGTGCAAATTGGACAACGTGCACCTCAGCGTCTGTAACATCACAGTCAGTGGCGTAGTCAGAATTTAGTTGTAGTGGGGGCACTTGAAGAGTGGGTATGGGGAAGGGCGTCTCTTCCCCACGGGGAGGGGGTCTGGGCAGGGGCTGTGCCCCGTGCCCAGAAAATTTTTGAATTTTCTCAGTGAAAATGACGTTTATTGGTGCATTTTTGGCACTATTTTAAGTAACTGTCTAGGCTCCTAGAGGGCCACCAGCCCCCAGTGCTCCCATGGCTATGCCAGTGATCACAGTAGAACTCATTTCGCCTTCTTATACAAAATGTCGATGTCTTTATCTTCGTCATCACGATCATCGATCAGCACCCATCACCATCTAGCTTCTAAGTCACTGTTCACGTATTCACGTTAGTGTCGTATATACTCGTTACTCTGCAGTAAATAATGGCGGAGTAGGTGGGCATCATCTCTATTTCTGCATTATCTCTTATCCGCCTCATTCTCATATACCAATCATGTATTAGGCCTACATCTTTCACTGCTCAATGCACGCAGTTTTCAAGGTCGCATCCACTTCGACGCGTGGGAGTCGCTTGATATATCGGTGTTCCAATGGTTTTAGGATTTAAGGCTAGTTATTTTTTTCCATTTTTTGGTTCCATGCGACAGATAATTGGATGAACTCAGCTGTTTTTGAATGCTTTACGTCGTTTCCAAAATAAACGATGATTATGCATTCTATAGCAATTAAGCTCCAGCTGAGACCTGATTAAGTCTACATACACCAACAAGCAGTTCAAATGCCGTTTGCCTGTTATAATTAATTTAAACTTTTGATTAACAACAACGCTGAACCATGGCCTGTAGCGAATGAGTAAAACTATGCGATATTATCAACAACTTCAGTATTTTTGGATGAGTCAAAACGAAGTTGGTATTGAAAAGATCGACCGTACAAACATGCTAACCATATGATCAGTCGTAAACGTCGCCAGTGGTGATGACAGAAGCAGCGTCTACAGGTTCAGTTAACGTACGTTCTCACAGTTCAACTGCACCAGTGCTGCTAAATTACTTTTACATGTTGATCTATCTTACACGACGTCAGCAACATCAGCAGCAGCAGTAGCCGTGCTTGCGACGGCGCAGTGCCAACAGCAGCACGCTGCAGACCGCAGCTGACCATCAGTCACCGTCACAATATTCACTGCAATAAAAGCTGTTTGGTAGATTCAGGTCCGCTATTCCGAAAGTTTACTATTCCTACTAACCTTAAGCCCAACCCTAAGGCTGACCCTAAACCTAATCCTAACCTTAGTACTGTGGCGCGTATCTGCACAATGGACTTTCGAAATAACGGGTCGGTAGGCCTACCGTTCAAACGGCTTCAGATTTGCATTATATTTCACCGTAACAGTGTGTAACACCTGTACTGCTCATCTCTAACCCCGTCAGAGCTAAAACATGGTCTATAATACCATGGTGTAAGCATTAAGCCGAAGCGGTTGATAATTTTACTCAACAGGTGCAGTGCACTCAAGCGTGACCAAACCTTCGACAGTGTAAAGGTGTTTTCAAAGCGACATAAATGAAATAAAATGAAATGCAATGAACTAAACTAAAATACGACGTGCACGGACATCGTATTTCATTTCATTTCGTTGCATTTCGGTTCAATTCAGTTCGGTCGCTTTGTACGCTCCACTTTTTTCGATCAGATGAAGCAGTATTTCCATGAACATGGCAAGTGGCCAGATGTGTTCAATAATAACTAGACTTGAATTATCGAAAATGAAACAAACAAAAGAAAAAACACTCGCGATACCTGCTCAAAGACAGGCTAGTCACAAGCACGGGGTGAAAAAAACATCACAAGTCAAAAAAAACACTTGTGCAGCTTTCTGTGACAAGTCGTGCTGACGTTGACCGATTTTAATTGGTTAACCCTAACATTTTGAGATATTGTGCCAAAAAAACTGGGTGTACAAAATCTAGACATTCTTGACTTCACATATACTCTGTCTCAAAAAACATCCCGGACATTTTCGATTCTAACTTAAACAAAAATCATCAGATTCTCATAATTATCTCCGCCAATGGAACGAAGTGAATTGGAGGAGATTATGAGATTGGTCGTTCTGTCCGTCTTTGTGTGTGTCCGTCTATCTGTGTACACGAATTGGCAGAGATAATGCACTCTCACGAGCGCCTTCCAGTTTTTGGTGTGAATATTCCTGACACAACTTGCTATTGAATGGCCGTTCAGTTTTTCACCTCACCCAATGTCTGCTTCTGCACTACCTGGGGAAAGCAGACCAAGCAAAATAAGCGTTGAAATGACAAAAACAACGTTGATTAATTCCGTCTATATCCTGATCTGTGGCCCCCAACAACCAATTGATTACAAGGTTTGACTGTCATGCAGCAGTGTGTCTACCATATGAAGTTAAGGAATGTTTATAAATTTAAGAAGCGACTGGTAAGTCTGGATTAGTCTGGAGCATACATTATCAATACTGCAGTCAGTGAATGGAGAAATCGTCTCCTTGTTTGTGACTGCACAACTGGCCAACATTTTGATCAATTTTATTGCAGGCAGCTGAAAAACGAAACAATTAAATAAGTGTCAGCTAAAGTGTCAAAATGTAAACAAAATGTGTTTTTGTGCATTATTTACATTACGTAATAATGCCACTTTAGGTAAAAATGCAATATTTCGTTGGTTCTGATTTCCCTAGGTAGTGCAGAAACATACGGTGGGTGAGATGGGAAACTACATAATGTTTTGATGGCCAGTTGTCTCAGGAATATTCTTACCAAAAATTATTAAAATCCAATAATCCTTCTTCAAGTTACAATTGAAAACGTTCGGGATGTTTTTTTGAGACAGTGTAGTTTTATTTATACAGGCTAATCAGTGACTGTCAACGATATCTAACTGTGATTCAATTTTCTTTTTATTAACTGCATAACTTCGTTGTAACTTTTATTGTTTTGCATGCTAGGCCTATTTGATCTGATATTCTTTTCATCCTCTGCAATTTGTTGCAAATAAACGTTACAATATAATTAACATAATATTCAATCATCATATTACAGTAACTCAAACACAAATTACACTTTTATTGACACACAAACAAGTACTTGTAAATCATTTTCACATGCTCCGAGTCTCTCAAACAATACAGGATCGACAATGTACATCAAATGAAACTCAAACATATTAAACATGCAGTTAAAGTGTGACGAGTGCGATTTGTTACTGAAAGTTACTTTGTTAAGTTACTGCAGTCAAAATTAGTTAACAACCAGTCAACAGAATTATGTAGTTTAAACAGCACTTGGCATGAATAACTGCAATACAATCACTTTTAACAGTGGTGCCATGTTAATGAACCATGCATTGTGGTATGCAGTGTATGGTTATGTTAAGACAAGCAAATGGTTGCCAATAACATCAAGTTTTGAGCAACGACAGTCGAGCTTCACTCAGTCATTATGCCCATGACAAAAAGTCGACAAACCAGCGCCGACGATCGACTCCTGAAAACAGGCGCCGATTTCTGAACTATGTATCAATGGCATTCACACATCAGCTACCAGCAACCATGATATGTAGAGAAAACTGCAGTAAACTTGCTACGAATCAAGCACACCTATGCTTAGCCCTGAAATATCTAGCTAACTCTATTCACCTTTCAGCCTGGACAGTTTAAACAACTCAAGTATAAATGCCATGGCCAGTCATTTTTTGGTCCATTTTCAAAGTTCGTACATTAAAATCATTTGTTTTCATGCCATTGTATCACATATTATTACCACTGGAGGTTTACACCATATGAGTGCTTTCAGCAGGTTACTCAATAGAAAATGCATGAAAATTTGAAAGCCATATGCATTCTGTTAACTGAAAATGCAATTATTGAGTTTTAGCTCTGTGATGCCATTGTCAGTGCTGATTATGAACACTAAAATTAAAAAAAATATGTTTAATCCAAAACTTCATTAATATCAAATCAAAATAATTGGAAAACTGAACTAAAACAAAAACGATGACAATTAAAACTAAGCTACCACAAAAATGTATTTCTACAACTAGAACTAAATAACAAATCCTAACAAAACACACTAGCAATCACTTCTGAGTGATCAGTAATTCAGCATCTTAGATCATCACAGCATTTTACATTTTACCACACTCATTATTCTGTCTACATATGAGTTCCAAACTGTGGCACATAAACTGCCTGTCCCACAGTCACACGCAATAATTACATGCACACACGAATAAAGCACCATTCTGCTAAGACCAGAATATCAGCACGTGCGTAGATGTGGCGAACTATTGCACAGTTGGGACCAAGACAAACTGGCGCTCAGCAACAATGAGAAATGTGCCTAGCACATCATACATCATACTGTTCTATGTCCAAGTGAAGCAACTGCAGAGGACATTAAATGTCTCCCACACTCTAAGCCAGAGCAGGACTCATTAAAACAGAATTTTTTACAACACTCTTTGCAATTTTGATGCACAGAATATATACAGTGCAGAACTGCAGATAAAATCAAAGATATTCATCTGTCAACTTGACATGAACCAATAGATGCAGCAGGTGTAAAAAATGCACCGTTACAGAAATACATAACATAAGACATGCTGTACCGAATATCATAATGACTAGCATGTACATTAATCCAAACTCAGTACAAGGTAATTATACACTAAATTGCAAATGGGCGACTTCACTTTTTGACTTAGACTTTCGCTGAGCCTTTTCGCTGAGCGAAAGCTAAAGCTGAGCGCTAAAGTCTGTACTTAGACCACAGTTCAACTAAACTTTGGTCTAAGTCTACTGACT
>Ga0209367_1006082_pt1 | contig 16731 bp, 15 predicted proteins | sample WorMetLIZISLAND2_FD_187412 | JGI IMG/M metagenome (GOLD analysis project Ga0209367, IMG submission 187412) | Marine gutless worms symbiont microbial communities from Max Planck institute for Marine Microbiology, Germany - Olavius geniculatus... ... | reverse complement strand
TGGCAGTTGATTAAATATTCTTTGCTAGTCCTGACGTAATGCTGACGTCATAATGTGTCACGGGTACAAACTGGATAGTCTCAACTGGTGCTGTCAGTTGCTACCCTGCTTCGATGGTGAGCTTAATCTGGTTCGCTAATGAGAAATGTCTATTGTGTCAGCACTAAGCATCATGGGGACATGAAATCAGGCGTATTGCGATCTAAAAATCAACCATTTTGCAAGCTCGGTGTGCTAGTACACTGTCTTGCTTGAACGCGTAAAAGTCCAACTATCCCCACAGACACGTAAATGCCATCGCTTTGCATGTTTTTGTAACTGTAACTGTAAAACTTGAACAACTTGTCATGAGTGAAGCAGATTTTTTACCATTGGAGCAGGGTAGCAATTGACAGCACCAGTTGAGACTATCCAGTTTGTACCCGTGACACATTATGACGTCAGCATTACGTCAGGACTAGCAAAGAATATATAATCAACTGCCGTATTTTGTTGCAATATTTTAAATTATTATTTTTTCAGCTACAACTGGTACACATTTTCTGTAAATTGATCATCATTTGAGTGAATTATGAAAAAACAAAAAGGAGTCTTTTTATGAAACATTGTGTATACCGCCATAAATTTGCAATAAAGAAGCATGTAGTTATAAAACCTGACAGATTGTAGCGTAGAACAATGTGTAAGGTTACAAGCTTTATAAGTTATGAAAATGACTGCAAAAAATTTACAGATTTAAGGCGACTTGAGACAAAATACGACGTAGCGGAACTTCAGTGACCGCTCGAACATTACGTCTTTCTTGCCGAGACACTGATGACTGACAATATTTAGAGCAAATTCTTGGAAGAATTTTAAAACATAATTACAGTCTCTGTTTAGTCGTGATTCTGCGTCGCTGCTTGTAACAAAGTCACGTGACTGAGAAAGTGAGATCATCATATATTGATGTTGTGCAGACGACCACCAGCGTAGACTTGCCGTTGAAACACTGGAAGAGCTGGAGTGGTGTCTGGAGCAGCTGGAGACCATGCAGACTCATCGCTCTGTAGCCGACATGGCCGCCATCAAGGCAATTTTTTTACTCAATAATAAACATGAGTGCAGAGCTATGGTAAATTAACACAGGAGAGTAGATACGTTAGCCCACATGTACGACGTTCTATTTAGTCACAGTACGTAGAGCAGTATACCGTAAAGTTACTACGCTGCACAAACGATTTGAGTGAGGAGAAACTTCTTAATATCATGCTTTACAAACATGTCTGAACTGCCAAAATAAACGTGAACGCAACGTTACACGCGGACTCTTGCATTGCGAACGTACTGAAATATTCTACTCGAAGAAACAATTTCATTGATGGCGCGTCTGTGCTGCAGTTCAAGCGGCTGCTGAATCGCGAACTTCATCAATTTTCCGGGACCAGTCACGCCGGAACTGAGATCTCCGAGTACATTTGTAACACATTTCTCGGTAAACGTGCATCACTATTAATCAACGACAGTCTCTAGATCTTATTGGCAACCGGCTTTGTATGCCTCAGAAATTTAGAATAATGCTTTGATGACTTTGTACTTGTAGCTTGCATTTTATCATAGTCGTCATCTCATCATATAATTTTATTTAAAAAATAAAGTAAACGCTAAAGAAAACAAAGAAAACTTTTTAAAAATTTACAATAAACGAGATAGAAATACACGAAGATTATATAGGCCTTTCCTTTGCTGAAAGTAGCATTTTTTGATTATTTTTTCTGATGTCAGTGGTAGCAGTTGAGTGTTGTTTTAGGAGTAAGCTTAGTAGTAGTGACATAATTATCGATACGGTATTAGCAATGTTCCCGCCTTACGGGCGGGTCCACTCAGTTACCCGGCAACTCAACCCCTCGGGCTGCCCGTGGGGGAAGTGGGGCAAGGTGGCGGCTCACGTATTTAAGGCCCAAAGACTCAAACGCCGCGGTCGAGGTCCGAGACCGTGCAACACAGAAGGCGCCACATGGGTATGACAGAGAGACAGACAGACAGACAAACAGAGAGACAGACTATTCGCGCATTATAGTAAGATGATTAGTTGTCTTTTGCAGCGGTCACAAACAGTACCATGAATTAGCTGAATATGTGGGTAGCTCCACATGACGGCGACTGGTTGGTTTGTATTGGTACGCAGATGTAGCGGGCACTGAGGTTCTAGTGCCGACGCTAAACGTCGAAGACACAGACGGCCAGCAGGGTGGCACAGACAGCAGTGGACAAGGCAGTCGGCGACCGAGCAAACTGACACTAGAGCCTGGAGACGAGACGTCCTCCCAGCTGATCGCTAGTAACATGGCTGAGATAGCGGCACTAGCCGTTCAACAACTCGAGCCTGAGGTCTCCGATCCACAACTCGCTGAGGTCCAATCTCTTCGTATATATCTTTGCTAGAAACTTTCGGACTGCGATCGAATCCTTACATCAGAAAATGTCGGCTCTGATTTTGAAAATTTCCTAAATTGAATTTAGGAAAACTGATAGGAAAAATCAAATAATTTACGAAAATGTTAGGAAAAATGCGATTTTCAAAAAAAAATAAGTAACTTAAAAAACTTACGCATACGAAAGCACGAATTATTTAGCTGCTGATTTAGGAAGAACTTTCGAATAACTTAGAAAGATTTTACAAAAATCTTCAGACAATTCGTAGGAAAATTTTAAAAGGAGACCCCTGCATGTTTTTTCTAACCTTTACCGACGTTCTGAGTGATTTTCCATGTGGCTGACTGGGACGATCACATGTTTCTGCGCATTCGTACGACGTCTAAAAGCGGCTTATAGGCCTAATGACGGTAATTTTACACGTGTCCGCTGATCGTGAAGATCTACCGGTATGAACGATAACATCTGAGTGCAATGCGTTGTCGCATGTACGCGTCATAAAGAGTTGTGAACAGTAACCATACATATCGGTAAAGTGTGATGTCATTTTTTCGACATTTTGCCGGTGAACGTAAGTAAGTAAGTAGGATTATTTCTTTAAAATGCGCTGACATTTATCTGCATATACATAGTTTTCCCAGAAACTGTGCCCATTGACGGTTAGTATCGTTTGAGGGTTAAAGCGTCTAATATGATTTTGGTGTTGTAGGCCTACACTGTTTCGGATGGCTGGTTAGTACGTTTGGTACAGTAATGCCCAAAGTTAGCCTTTCATAAACTGAATGTAACGACCAGCAAGCAAGATGGTCGGTGTCTTATGCGGCGATCAGAAGTATTAATGATAAAACTGTGACTCATCTGGCGCTGTTTGACTGTGGGTGTGTTCGTCAGTGCATGGAAGTTCTGCACACTTGGGGACCGGACATTTTTCACCTGACAGAGGTCGCCAACGGAAATCCTCTGACACCGGTCACCTACACGATACTCAAGGTGAGCTCTGTCACACATGTACAAAATAACTGCCATACATACGTTTATGTGCATGCAGATCTAATTTCTCCATAATTGAATTAAGCTGTAGATAAAACAGTGCATAACACAACTGTGAGTAGTCAGCGGTCGAATTTACCGTGTAGTTTGCTATTTTGTATTTGTAGCTTTTTAATGTTATCTGCAGTGGAAGATCCAATATAACCACTAAAATGATGTTTTACTTTTTGCTGCTTACACTCAGTTTTAAAAATTTCTTGAAGCTTGGTTTTGCATCATGTTTGAATTAGAGAGCTTTGCAGTCAGGTTTTACAGTTGAAAATGCAAATTTATCAAGGTAGTGCAGCAACCAATCTCAAGCTAGGTGTCAGTTTGTATTATAGTTTTTTTCTGCAGATTATCCCTTCTGTCCTGCAATAGACAGCATTATGAGATTAATGACTGTCTGGAGGATAACAGGGATTTTCGATACATAATGCACAATTATAATCGGCAGCTCTTACAATTTTGGGTTTCCATTGTTTTTGTGTTTTGTGTTTCATAAAGGTAAAACTTTCTGTAAAGGTTAAACTTTTTGTTCCGTTATTATGTGTATGTGCAATTTTGCCTGCAAAGGCCGTCCGCGAAATGACCTATAGACCTACTGTGTCGGGTGGGACGTTAAACCCTACTCATTCACTCACTCTGCAGATTATCCGTGAATGCTAAACATAGAAAACACTATTAAAATCGGCTCACACTTGCCCGAGATGTCATAAAAATAAAATCGGCACGTTTTTTTTTGTTTGAAATGGTAGTACTGTCTATATGTGATGAATATCTTGTTTCGGATCCACTACAGTTTGGTTTTAAGCGTAATATTGGATGTTCGGATGCTGTTTTTACTCTCAGGTGTACTATTGAACATTTCACATGACACGGTGGCTCCGTTTATGCTGCTTCGCTAGATATTAGAAAGGTGTTTGACACTGTTCATCATTATAAATTATATAAGTCTTTACTATCCTATGGTGTACCTTGGATTGTTGTGGATGTACTTTGTAACTGCACAGTAAGATGTTTGTAGTTATTAGATGGAATGGTGCTTTGTCCAAGACACTATATGTACAAAGTGATGTTAGGCAAGGTGGCTGTATATCTCGTACTATTTTTAATATGTTTGTAAATGCTTTTATTGTACACTTAAGAGAGTTGTCTGTTGGATGTCATATTGGTACAAAAGTTGTTGGCTGTTTATTTTATGCCGATGACATAATTCCTTTAAGCCCTTCTATAGTTGGGCTGCAACGTATGCTTTACAAATGTGTTGGAGTTCTTCGGTCGAGTATTTAGGTATTTATTTGCTTGGTAGAAGTTCATTGAAATTTGACATTATGCCTGTTAAACGGACATTTTATGCTGCATGTAATAGTATTTTTATGCGTGGTGCTGATGTTAATGAGTTAGCCTTATTGTCATTGCAAGAATCGTACAGTCTGCCTGTATTAATGTATGCCATGCCAGCTATTTCGCTAAAGAGCAAACAACTTGATGAACTGAATGTTTGTTGGAATAATGTAATTCGTAGAATTTTTAATTATAACAAATGGGAATTTGTTAAGAGTGTTTTATGTCATATAAATCGTCTTAATAATTATGATGAGAAAAATTAATTTTTATCGTCGACTACATATGTCAAGAAATTGTATTTTGCACAATGTTTTTATGTCATTTCTGTCATATTGTTGTTGCGATAGTATGTGCTGCTCGGTTTTTATTAACAAGTCGTCCGCCATGAAAACTTGTAACTGATCATTTTGAGTGTTATGTCAATTCGTAGGCCTAGGCTGTTTTTATGATGGACGATTTTATTAGATAGGCGGTGTTTTTTATCTGTACATATCTGTCTTTTCTTGTTGTCTGTTTTTGTCTTTATGGCGAATAAACGTGTTCAACGTGACTGCACACACGTGCGTGGTGTTCTGTCGTTCGCTGTAGCACTATGACTCGTTGCGTCTGCTCAAAGTGACACCTCTGACGCTGGTGACGTATCTCACTCTGCTAGAGCGTCACTACCGAGCTCACAACTCATACCACAACTCGACGCACGCCGCTGACGTTGTACAGTCAGCCTTCGTGCTGCTTGGACATGCCGCGCTACAGGTTGCTGAACATTTCAGCTATACAAATCATCTGCCACATCCCCGACTGTGTTTTTGCGTTACATTTTTCAAAATTTAATTTTACAATAAACATTACAACTGTACATGTAAATTTTGTAAAAATATTATCCATAACTTTCGACTCCGAGTAATCCCATGCAGTTGACTACCCAGCCAACGAACAACCAAAGTTAAACACATAGACACATTAGCTACTTGCTAAAGATAAAAATTGGGAATAACGTTTCGGTGAGATAACAAGCAAGATAGCGCACAAAAAGGGAAACATGGAGTTTAACGTAGAATATTGCTTAATCATCGCTTCCGAAACTAGATATGATGATTAAGCCCTACTTTTGATTAGCTTCGATTATTGCATCGATATGCGATCATGTGGAACATCTTTTGATTAGTTGCATAACTTCAGTGTAGGCTACTGTCGATACTGTCGTTGATTACATTAGCTTCTCGCATGTGTGTGATGTATATGTTTCAAAAATGGTATGCTGCGCTACATCGCACGTGGAGCATATAGACGATTTATTGACTGCAGCCTGCAATGATGTTTGACGCTGTTGTCGCAGAACGTATTCACAGACATCGAGATGTTTGCGACGATCTTCGCTGCCGCAGTTCACGATGTCGACCACCCCGGGGTCACCAGCCAGTACATCATCAACAGCGGTGATTGTCTGATTGACACGCCTACTGGCCATCGTCTTAGTTTTCTAGTCAAATATTAACGACGTTATCGTGCAAACTTACGAAGATGCGACATACAGATGTCTTTACGCTCCCACGCAACGAGCCTAGTTCAGCTTCGCTGCCTAGTGCTTATGCGAAATCTTCTTTTTTTTCTACGATTCGAACCTTCAACTGCTGCCTAGGCCTACTTGTTCTCAGCTTGAATGTACTTGCCTGGGTAATTTCAAACGGTGTCTGTAAGCAGCTGCTGTGAGCAGTGCGTGACAATGGCGAGTGTGAATGCGCGTGTGTGTGGACAAGGGCTGGAGCTGGCAGTGATGTACAACGATCACTCCGTGCTGGAGAATCATCATCTGGCAGTGGCGTTTAAACTGCTGCAGCACGACGGCGCCGACATCTTCGAGAATCTCTCGACCAAATCCTACCGCACGCTGCGTCGTATTGCCATCGACGTCGTAAGTCGCTCGATTTGACGCACCAAACTCCACTTGCTTCAGTCTGTTATGAACATGTTGTACAACGTGCTGTGTAACAAGCTGTGCTACAGATTCACAACAACCGAAAGCTACCAGTAGTAGAACAGTTTATAGGAAATCGAAGACCTGCGATAAATCCACAGCATCTTCGCATGTCAATACGTTGTACAGCTGGGTACATTACTCGCTTGTTGCACTACAAATCGAAATAATGGAGTTTGGTTTTTATGCGCCAAGACTTTATTGTTTCGATTTGTTGTGGACTTGTTGTTTCGGCTTGTTGCACAACAAGTCCGATATAGTGGGGTTTAGACTTTACCGACGCCGCCGCCGCCGCCACCGCCGCTGCTGGACTGCTGCTGCTGCTGATGATGATGATCATGATGATGAGTTTATTGCCGGTGCCTGGCATGATCAAGGCTTTTTGTCATGCTTTTTGTCATATTTTATATGGGCGCCAAATGCCTCTCAATTAGACAAAATGTAAGCAGTAAGCTTACTCACGTAAAATGTTGTTAAGGGGTCAGCCAATTAGGGCATTGGAAAAATCCCTAACTGTCTGGCAAATACAGCTGTAAAATATAATGATTCATGGTACCCAGGTTACTGTGGTACAAAGCTGTACAACCGTCGATCGAGAATATTTTTGACAATTTTGTAAACCGAAAATAACTTATAATTTCGCAATTTTAGCTAATTCTAAAGACCGTTGGGGATTTATGAAAACAGACTTCACTGCAGATGATCAGCAGAATGTTTGATACCTGCTGCAAGTAAATGGGATTTGTCGAGATACGTACACAGCTGCGTCTCACTGCAGGGCTGGGCGGACCGACCGCTGTTCACTCCGTTGACAACGTTTGTAAGTCACGCAAATCACGCCCTGCAGAGGTCGTATGCAGTCGCTAACACGGTAAAAGCGTCGATGGTCTCAGCTGATTGAGTCAGGTGACTCGGTCGCTATTGCGTGCAGTGTCGTGATAGTTACCTTTCAGTAACCGGATACGAGAAAGTGGTTTGGTCAGAGTCGGGGACTTGGGCGATCGCATTTCCGTCAACATTGTGGCTTGAATGCTTGATAGTCTAACAGAAGGCGTCGCCTTCAGCCGTTTGTAATTGCATTACAGGCAAGACAGCAATCAGCTCCTCTACTGTGCGCTGTCGAGATGCTGTCGAGATAAAGTGTAAATTTATATAGCGCATACTCAAAAAGATCTCTCATGCGCTAAACAAATCGTTGACTGGCTGGTTTATTGTAGGCGCATCATAGCACATAAACAAAGCCAAAATACAAAACACTGTACACCACGATTAAACTTTCCCAAAATTAATGACCACAATATAACCCAGAAGGCCTACCATAATCACAGCGAAAGAAAAACAGTAGGCCTATTCTAGATCATGTCTGTGCGTTAAACTTTAAGACTATATTTTTATCTTTAATATCAGTATCTGTACGGTACCTGTCTTTTTGTGTTGTCCAGTGTATTGTGGTTGGATGTTGACGCAGGTGCTGTCGACTGACATGTCGAAACACATGACGCTAGTTGCCGATCTAAAGACGATGGTAGAGACGAGGAGAATCTCTGGTTCAAACGCTCTCCTACTCGAGACTTACGACGACCGCATTCAAGTAGGTTTAGGCCCTATTTTCATCGTTAGAAACGTTGTTCTCGTCGCCAGTTGGGCCAGTCTCATGTGTTTCTGCTTTTAAACTTCCTTGCAGTTGTTAACCAGTTTCTCCTCTATTCGGTTATCATTTGGCAGTAGAAAAAAGACGTCGAGTTCTGATCGTATACTCAGTCAGCTAATGTAAACGTATCGCTGCAGTTAAATTTCGGTTATTTGTTTAGATTTTAAAGACTTTGGTTCACTGTGCTGACCTGAGCAACCCGACCAAGCCGCTGTATCTGTACCGCCAGTGGACAGACCGCATCATGGAAGAGTTCTTTCGTCAGGGAGACTTGGAACGAGACGAGGGACTCGAAGTCAGTCCGATGTGTGATCGATTCGCAGCGTCCATTGACCAGACGCAGGTTTGCTGGAAAAAAATACGGTTGCGTCTCGAACTGACTGGTTATGTTCTTTGTTCAAATTTTACTAATAAGGCCTACTTGACGTTAGTTGATACGTCTAAGTTAATGTTTCACCACTGGGTGACGTCTTAATTGACTTGGATTAGTAGACAGCCGTTAGTGGTTACATCGTTGGACGTATATTAACGAGGTTACTTTACGTCAAGCCGGCTTGGAAAATGGATGGGTAAAAGCCTACCTTAGACGGCAGTAATTGGGTTAAATCTCGCCGGCGGCCGGCTCAACTGCCACAGGTCGCAAAAAATAATTTTTTTCACGCAATAGAAATTTTTTTCCTCTAAGTTCTAGATGAGCTAATGCTCCACTACCAGCCGTCAGCCCCAACACGTCAATTTGCTGCCTGGAAACACCAGGAATTAGTAGGCCTACATGTATATTATGTGCCATGTTATAACTTCAGGTTAACTAGCGTGACAGTCGATTACTCAAAGTTTTATCCATAACGAAAGATCTTCTGTATTTAGGCAATGCGATTACTGAAATATTTTGTAAGCCTAATCTATGCAGATAGATTGCAACAAATAACGAGAGTCGGTTTGTGTTTGTGTTGTCATCAGGTGAGTTTCATCGACTACGTCGTACATCCGCTGTGGGAGACGTGGGCTGAACTGGTGTTTCCCGACTGTCAGGACATTCTGGATTCGCTCGAGTCCAACCGCGAGTGGTACGCGTCGCGGTCTGGTAGACGACAGACGAGTGACGTGGTTGTCGAGGAAGATTCCAATGAGGAAGACGACGTTCAGCCATAGCAATGTGCAGTCTATACACTACACCCGCCAAAAACGCGTACAGAGCGAAATAACTGAACTGACATGCACTGTGAGACATCAAAAACACCATTTTTTTATCATAACTTGAATAAAAGTGATCCAATTTTAATAGGTTTTGGTAAGAATATTCCTGATACAACTGGCCATCAAACGACTGTTTAGTTTCTCACCTCACCCATTGTCTGTTTCTGCACTACCCTGGGAAAGAAAACGAAGAAAATATTGCATTTTTAACCACTGGTATTATTGCTTTATCAAAAAACCCACATTTTGTCCATATTTTTTTTATCATTTTAGCTGATAGTTTATCTAATTGTCCATTTTTTAACTGCCTACAAAAATGTTTGAAATGTTGGCCCACGAACATGGGCTCGGCTCGGAGACACTTTCTCCATTCATTGATAGCAGCATCGATAACGTTCCGCTCCAGACCAATCCATACTTCACCAATTGCTTTTTGAATTCATCAATATTCTTGAATATTAGATCTATTTAATAGGCGTGCTGCTGCACAACAGTCAAACGTTGTAATTGATTGGCTGTTGGTGGCCACATATCCGGAAAGATGAAATTTTATAAAGTTTTTGTTGATTTTAATGCATATTTTGTCTGTTTTATTTTTAGCAGGTAGTGCAGAAGCAGATGTTAGGTGAGGTAGGAAACTGGACGGCCATTTGATGTTCAGTTGTGTCACGAATATGTGTACCAATAATTATTAAAATTGGATAATCCTTAGTCAAGTTATGGTAAAAAATTGGTGCGTTTTTATGCCTCACAGTATAGTTTAGTTCTTGACGAACTGAGTAATGGGCAAGCAGTTATGCCTTTCAGTAGGCAACGTCTAACGGTGTAGGTGGCATGCGTAACTATGCTCACGTACGCGTCAACAAATGACTAATAGGCTTGCCCTGCTAGCCCATTGGCCAGTTCGTCAAAAACAAAACCGTTTCAGTTCAGTTCAGTTACGTCGCTGTCTATGCGCCTTAAGATCTGATGTCAGAGAACGGCGCAGAAACTGGGATTAGCTGCAACACAGAAATACGTAGGCCCCTGTGTCCAGTGTTACGTTCGTAAAATGTTCGTGTGCTGCTACTGCGTGTCATATCTTCGCATATCTTCTATCGGTAACTTTTTACTTTATCGATATTGTCGATACGGTACATGTCGTCTTGTAGTCCGCTGCGTAACGGTTTGTAGGCCTAGGATATGTGCTAATCCTAGTCGTGCTATACACCTGAACGGTATACCTACAGAGTGGGCCAAAAAGTAAGCTATTGCACTTTGTCCATATTTCCTTAAATATTAATCAATTTTCACAATTTTTTCACCAGTGGGCTCTGTAAGAAATTTGCTACTCAGGGGTATGCACACCATACTTATTATGTCGCTACACTACCTTGTAAAATATAAATATCCAAAAACATACAATATTTGCAGATGAACAAAAGATCTAATGGTAAATTTTTGAAGTATTTAACTTAAATGTTAAAATATGAGTTGAAGTGTCAAAAACATTGGAAGACATGTTACACTTTTTCAAATGATTTGAACGATATTACTGTGCACTAATTTTCTGTGTACATTAATGCTAGTTGATGGCTGCAATTTTGCTCAGTTAACTGCATGAGCATACAGAGCAATGTATTTCAATTGTGCGGCCCTACAACTTGTGCACTATTTTTTGAAAGATGAAAACTTACTCCGTAGCTACACGTAAACCTTTTTGACACATATTATAACTTATATTTAACATTTTGCTTTAATACTTTAAAAATTTACCACTCGACCTTATTACCATCTGTAGATATTGTACTTTTTTGGATATTTATGTTTTACAAGGTAGTGTAGCGACATAAGTGTGATGTGCATGCCACTGAGTAGCAAATTTCTTCCAGAGTCTACTGGTGAAAGAATTGTGAAAATTGGTCAATGTTTAGCAGAAATATGGAAAAAGTACAATAGCTTACTTTTTTGGCCCACCCTGTATAATGGTTGCTACATCAGTTCCATAGCTATGAAACAAGAATCATCTCTTTAAAATCAAAAGGTGCACTGGTAAGGCGAAATATCTCTGCGCCAAGCATGCAACACTGATGAGACTACAATATGTCGGCATTGGGCTGACATATTATTCCAGTTTAAAAAATGAGACGAAGCAAGCGCATATGGTGCAATACAAGTATGCGCTTTTCCCCAACTTTCACAGAAACGTTTACGATGGTCGATCGTTTTCCAGGATGCTGTGCTTACGACATGCAAGTAGAGCATTTTGGCGTGCGCTCCTTTACTAAATGTGTTCAATTTAACTGTTAAGTGACTGTCACTCGTATGAACTGTTCTACACACAAAACGCTGTACAGACTCCTTGTTCCTTTGAACATTATCTTGTGTTTAATACAAAAATCGAAATCACAAGAACAATTCTCAGAATTATAACAAAGGGATAGAATTAAATAAATACATACAATCAAAACTCATTTACAATTGCAACTACAGGGTCAACACAACAACATTAACGCAGAAAACAACACTTAACCACTAAGCAGGTAAAACACATTGGTTACATGGAAACAAAAGATTATCTTATACTAATTTATCAACAAGAAACCATAAAATACCAAAGCATTTACAACACAACAATGCAAATAATATGAATGAATGCAGCACTGCATGCAGCAATGTCAACCCTCTCCTCAAAATGCAGCTTCATAACAATCACTTACACAAAACCAAGGTGGGCATGAGCAATTGAGCACTTATGAACATTTGAGTTCAAAAATTACCTGATTAAGTGTAGTTGATTTATTTCCTTACCACTCGAGCACTGTACTTGATAACTTCCACTTTCAAGTAATAAATTTCTATCTTTTTATCAATTACTAACTACTACTTATCGTTAATTTAAACCAAAAACACTAAAATGTAACTTTAATTTCTATTGCTGTTCTACAGTCCACTGATGTGAATGACAGACTAATTGGCTGTGCATTACATACTCAAGTATTTCAACAGAAGCAACATACAGTGCTAGTGAGTTAAACGATCCATTCAGATATTAATATTGAAATACTGAACTAACAAGAACTGAAGTACTTCACAAAATACTCAAATGAATGGTCGACGGTCAAATTATGCGACAACAGCAGTTCCAAGCACAGTGGGAGACGATACACTACCATAGGCCATTTGGCACACAGATATCCTGCAGCACACATGTCTTGTTTTTCATTTAGATTAAAAGTAATATCATAATATCTCGTAAGTGACACAAGTGAAATGTAAGGTCGGAAGGAAAAAATATCACTGTATGATTTAATCTGCAAATAGTTCACAATGAGGGTTAAATGGCAAAACATCTCATCTTTTGTCAATGTAATTTTTGAAAAAATCAAATAAAAAATCTCCACATGATGCACTTCTGTGATTTAAATGTTGCTTTACAGTTTGTTAATAAATAACATACATTTGCATGCTATATTTTACTTTTGTAATACGATAAATATATAAGTAGAATTTTGAAGAACTTTCTAGTCAGGACTTTTTGCTAGAAAACTGTATACAGATATGGTGTTTTGCCATTCGGCCCTCGATATATGGTGTACGGTATGTAAGTCAAGACAACATTTCACCATTGGTGTCGGTGAAAAACTGCAGAGCAAAGGCCACGAAGTCAACAGACACAAATACACCAACCGCACTCGATGTAAGTCAAACAGTCAAAAATCATAAATCACATCACACTGTCACACAGGCAACAGGTTAAGGCTGTAGGGCTGCATGGTGCACGCCATATCGGTCTACGCATTCCTGCCTCTTAATTATAACACCTGCAAACTGCAGAACAAACTGACACTTCATGCAAATATATGTTCTGGAGAACGGTTTATGAGTGGGCATTTCACTAAGAACTGTATATCTGTCAAGCCGTTCCCAAAATATTCTCCATAGCTTAAACATATACACAGTTCAGAGACGCAGTGCACGAATAGCACTACTTCAGACCCCATAATTCAAAGGAAATAAGCACCAGTCCTGTATTTAGCGACTCAATTTCAGTAGCTTTTACTTACCCCTCCTCAGAAACAGCTACCTAGCTACACCACTAGGCACGATCAAAACCAAACCAAACCAAAGTTCATTGCAAATGCAGAAACATCATTCAATCAATTTGCTCACAGAAACATGCCAGTTTTGCAATAAGTTTAAAAAATATCATTTGATTATCAATTTCGTATCACATCATCTAGCACAATCAAAAGCAACATAATTATTATAAAAACTATTTTGGCATCAGAAACATCAGCAAATAGCACAGAGAATAATGACATTAGGACAGATCTGCCTAAATATGATTAGTTCATAACTGATATTCACAAAAAAACCAAATAACATCAGTTTCTGATGTCACAGTTTTCTGCAGTCAACTACAACAAGGTTGAAACTCGTTTCGGTGGACTCATTCTTGAACTGCAAAAACCAAAAAAAATGATAGCAAATGGTCGTCTGGTAATCTGTTTGCTAATAAACAGTGACATGTGGATCTGTGTTATAATGCAATCTTGCCCACATTACTTACGCTGTGTATTCATTGAAGAACTGCAACTGGTCCACTGACACCACGTTATCAGTGTAGCTTCGTAGCAGTCTGACTATAACTGCAATACACTGCATCAGAAAAAGTGCAACAGCAGAAATGGCGACAGCAGTAAAAACTGATAAGTGAACATGAAACCAAAAGATCAATCACAACCGTGACAAACATGATATTACACCAAATGCTGACTTGTGATGACTAGCATCATCGGACCAGAAGCCAGCAGCGTGACTGTACTACATTAAACGTCAAACAGCAGCCCAGTACTACGTGAAACAGCAGCATCTGATTCACATGCTAACTTGCAGAACCACAGTGCCTCACATTACACACAGCAGGGCCGGTGCCTCCTGTGATGTGGCTGACGTTGCATTGCTACGATAGGCATTGTGAGTATGCGCTTGGTCAGACAATGATGACACATTAGACTCGGCAAAGCCGTGCTGCATGAGTGGCGACATGACTGGACTGCAGTGACTGCGTGTCTGCATCACGTCAGCGGCATCAGCTTCGGTCTGTCCCGACAATTCATCTCCGCTGCAGACTGACTTACCAGGCTGAGAGTTCAATGCAAGTCTAGGCCGGCCACTGTCTGACATCTCAGGAACATGGTGATCATCAAAGTCTGCTTCAGCCGTATCAACAGACACGTGCAGGAGGTTGACAATTTCACTGAGCTGACTGACGCTGGGCTGCACGCTGCACTCATCAGCATCATAGCAGTCAATGGCAAACGTTTCACCTGCATCCGTATCACTGTGACAGCAGTCATCCAGCAGCTCATTCAATGACACCAGTGATTCGGCATCCGATGGCGGCAGAGTGTAATCGGACTTTGCAGTGTGATCTGACTGTCGATCTGACTGTCGAAGTCCGAGATCAAACCTACTAGCGGAAGCAGACTGCTGTGTAGTGTAATCTTGATACTGGGCCTCTGGCTGCACGCTGGCATCATGAGATGTGTTGGCACAATTTAGTTGCTGGCCGACACAATCTTGCAGCTGTCTGATTGTTGGCAGACCAGACTTCTGAGTGTGGTCTCGCTTCTGCTGTTGTACAGATGGTACGCCACTGTGACGCAGTCGTTCAGCACAATTGGCCTTCTGTCTTACTGATGATGCACTGTCTGGCTCAGTGATCTGACGAGATGTATCGGAGTAATCTTGTTGCAGCTGCAGTCCAGCAGAGGGCAGCACACTGACACGTGACTGCTGTGACGATGAATGATCATCAGCCGATGACATGACGTCATTTCTCACGTCATCATCAAAGTCACAATTCACTGTCGGCGGTGACGCCAGGCGACTAAACAGAAACTGCATCTGACAAACACAAAGATACACTCACTCACTCACACACATGCAATAAGCAAAGGTCAATGGCACACACAGGAAACCCATCTCAGAGCTATGGAGCATCAAATGCCACATGGGATCACAAAGTGTTACCTCCCACCTGACATAGGTGAATGTGACTCACCTTAACAGGCCAGTACTTAATTAACCAACCACAGAGAGATAAAAGGCTAACTTAACCCAGATGGCTAGTTATATGGCAAGACAGTCAACCCGAATCCACTCCATACAGTAACTAGACCCAGCATGAGACAACTACATTGATCAGAAACAATGAGTAGACTACGCCACCACCCACCACACATTTCAAGCATATAACAGCAACAACAAATTTATTCAAAACATTGTGCAAGGTGAATATCTGCCAAAGTGATGTACTGATGTCAAACCTGTTCTCGGTCACTGCACATGCTGCGCAGTGACTCAAAACTAACAGCCATGTCAAACGTCAGCGAGTCTGACAACGTCACTCCTCGCTTAGCCTACACGCAAGACAACGACATTCAGGCATATAACGACCACAACAACAACAGAAGTAAAGCAAAGCAAATATCCAGTAATTGCCACAATGCTGCTTACACAAGTTAGATTGACTCGTGTTCAGAAGCACTTCATGATCTCAGAAGTGGCAGCTGACTGGCTTGAGCTAATGCTAGTGCACTGCATTATGCAGCCATCCATTACCAGTGCTAGTGAACAACAGGAAATGTACAGCATCATGCTGAATCACTGTCCCAATGGCAATCACTCTGCAGCATATACAGGGTGGGCCAAAAAACACCAGACCTGTTTGAAGGTTGATAACTCAGCGTTGGTTAGTGGTAGAAAGTCATGTGATACGTCAAAAGTTTCAGAATGCTGTAAAGAATTAACGACAAATTTGCATAGTGAAGCATTTAAATATTTTTGCCTAATTTGCATAAATATTCATCACCCCTGATATTCTGCCAAATTTGACTGGATATTTGAGCTTTTATAACTTAGTGATGTTTATTGATGGAAAAGCGCGTAATATGCCAAGTTTTGAAATTGTATGCAGAAGAAGTGTACAACTTGCAAGTCTCAGCATTTAAATATTCTTTGCCTGATTTACACAAATCTGCCCCACCCCTAAAATCATGCTAAATTGGCAGCAACACATGAATTTAACTTGATTTTCATTCAGCATACAGTGAAATATCAACAATCA
>Ga0209367_1006081_pt1 | contig 16733 bp, 8 predicted proteins | sample WorMetLIZISLAND2_FD_187412 | JGI IMG/M metagenome (GOLD analysis project Ga0209367, IMG submission 187412) | Marine gutless worms symbiont microbial communities from Max Planck institute for Marine Microbiology, Germany - Olavius geniculatus... ... | reverse complement strand
GTGTGGGACAACCCTGCAGGAGTTAAGCCACGCTGCCCTAGATAGGCAGCGGTGGGCAGCGATAGTAAGAATGGCGTCAGACACCAACGGGCATTGAGCCCACGGTTGTCGATGATGATGATGATGACATGGTGGCTCGCGATGACATCAGCAGCTTTTAATCCATTGCCATCCACCGACTGAAGCTCAGTAACGAATTTTCATTAGTATTTTTTGTAATATCACGTCAAAGTCATTGTGTCACACATTTTATTTTTTGTTGTGACAAAATTTATTTTGTATCACTGAACGTTATATTTGCATCGCATACTCTTGTGTAATATGTGATGTGTACAATTTTGACCTGATTGCAAATTTTGTGTCTTGGTAACAATCCTTTCTGTATATAGGAGATAACATCGAGAAGTGAATAGTTTTCATGTTCAAATGACTGCTAACATATCAGCACTTGTTTAATGAGCTTTGTATAACACTGAATTACAGGGTTGTTATCAACAATACTTGTGAAAAGTATTGACAATACCAACACCAATACTTTTCAAGCAATACTTTTCTGTACTCATTCAGCAATCACAGGTGGATTAAAGAGGCGCCCAACCGGCTGCACCCGCTCCCTTTCGTTGGCGTGGTAGTGGACTTAAACAATGGCTTTTGCATATTGCTTATTTTCCACCTTCAAGTTTACAACACCATAGTGGGACTCTCCACCGAACAAAGCAAAGTGGTCACATTTTTTCGCTCACCACGCTGGCTGAAAGCTTAGGTTGAATCGTAGTCCAAATAAGAAATGCTACCCATAAGCAGCGACACTTGTAAAACTAATTGCTGCGCAATTCTTCATTGGGAGACAAAAAAGCTGAAAGCTTTTCCTGACCAGAGGCTCTGCCCTTGGACCCCCACTGCCAGACCTTATAGGCTTGTGCTTGACCCTTGGTCCCCTCTATATTAAATTCGTGGATTTAGCCCTGGCATTGTTATGTTTTGTTGCCTGCTGATGCAGTAATTTAGTATAGGTCGAAAGTAAATCTTGTTGACACCATGGAATCAAGTACATGTATTAATGAGACTCGTGACAATCAAGACTTGAGAAAAATCTCGATCTTGAGACATATATTTCTCGCCGGTTGAGAATTGAACAGTTTGAATAGGATGCAATAAACAGTTTTTGTTGTCCATCAGTGAGTCACGGTCGACAGTTGAGGACAGTAATTAAGTTGAGTGATGCGGGGAGATGGGCTATCACCCACAGAGCAAGTGCATGGGGTGTCAGTTGGACTGTAGCTCGTGGTCGGGTTTCAAAGCAAACGTTCCTGAGTCTGTTGTGAGAGTCTTGACACCTATCCTTCCACCTGTGGAGCAGATGGACCGCAGCACGCGTGACCGTCCCATGTAATTCACGTTTCCCTGCACCGAGGCGTGAGTGCGTGTGGGCCGTGATGTTGTGCCTCGGGCGTTATTGTGCAGCAGCCATAGTGGCGTTGCTTGCTGACAAAAATATCCGAAAAAGTATTGCTAATACCTATTTTGATACTACGGAAGAAAAGTATTGGCAATAGTCATGCCAGCACTGCAAAAGTATCGCCGATAATATTGATAGGGTACCAGTATGCAATATTAACAACCCTGCTGAATTACGTGTCATGTATGGCTAGGTGTAAGTCGTATGGAGGTGAAGACTGAAGCTGACGCTGATTGTATGATACTAGAGTATCCACTTGATGACAAGCCAACTGTTGGTATGTTGTTTCACTCATTCGTCTGTCTCTGGTTCATCGTTATTTGTTCTTGTTCCTACACTGTGTCTAGTGAAAAACTGACTCCTTAGACATCGTACAACTGAAATGTCAAATCTAAGTGAATTTAAATGAAATTTTGTGCAGTTAGTCCTTAGTAAATTGCTGTATCTGTCACTAAATTTCACTGAGTTATTAATTGTTGAATATCGATAACAACATATCTCCCTTACCAATATGCTGTTACATGAGTAAAACCCTGTGTACATTTGTGTAACTTTAACAAACAACAGCTGATTCTAGCAAAATTTCACATCAACAATGAATCATGTGTTGGAGGCAAAATATAGAAGTTTGAAATGTAACACTGATTGGCACAGTTTAATGCTAGCATCAAACAACTAACAACTCCCAGTAGAACTCAGCCTGGCCATCACTCTGTGGGTTGACACAATACGTAACAGTGAAGGCTGTGTGTAAATAGGCACACCATTCAATGCACTCGCTCTGTATCTGTTGTCTGGCAGTCTAAACTGGTGTCTGGCTTAAGGCTAAGGAAATGGAGATCAGAGCTGTCTGTGGGCCATATGGCTAAGGAATACCTTTACTTTGTTTTTGCTTATATCATGGCTTGTGGACATGTTTGCTGATATGACTTGATGTTTGGTTTGAATGTGTACAAGTTTGTTGTGTATATACAGGAATGACCTTTGAGGTGAAGATTGAAGCTAATAGTAATGATATCACTGAGCATCCACATGATGGCAAGACAAGACGGTATTTGTGTACAGTGTGTGACAAACAGTTTACAAGGAAAGGAAGTTTGAATCGACACAAACAGATACATATTGGAGACATGTTGTATTCATGTACTGAGTGTAGGAAATTTTTTGCTAGTCAGGATTCCTTGAGGAAACATATGAATGTTCACAGCAGTAAATACAAGTGCACTGAATGTGGAAACTGTTTTGGTAGCAGTCATGCATTAACAGTACACAGACGAAGTCATTCTGGAGAGAAACCGTTTGAATGTACTGTATGTGTCAAACGATTTACAACATTAGCTAGCCTTGTTAAACACGGCAGAATTCATAGTGGAGAGAAACCACACAAATGTCCCACATGTGACAAGGCATTTAGTGCGTCTGAATATCTAAGCACTCACATGAGAGTCCACACAGTAGACAAACCGTACAACTGTTCACTGTGTGACAAACGTTTTAGCACATCCGGCCAATTGCAGTCACACAAAAATCATGTACACAGCAACCGAAGACCTTATGACTGTCGTTACTGTGGAATGACGTTTAAAAGTAGCCGTCATCTGAAGCATCATGTTTATACTCACACTGGTACAAAGCCGTACTTATGTAGACACTGTTCAGACTGTTTTAGACAACATCACCAGTTGAAGACACATCTGCTGAAATCACACAATGACGGTACTTGGTTTATATGTCACATTTGTCAGAAGAAATTCAGCCATAGTTATAGCCTTAAGGACCATCTACTACGTCATGAAGATTTAAAGCCGTTTATTTGTGATCAGTGTTTAAAGAGTTTCTGTACAGCAGGTAAATTGAAACTTCATCAGCTGAAACATTCAGACTTTAAACAGTTTTGCTGTGGTTCGTGTGGTGAATATTTTAGACACAGACGCAATGTTGTGAGTCACTTCAACACATGTTCTGTTAAACTGGGATATATCAATATCTTTGCCAGGCAAGACTGAGACAGAGAACAAACAATCTGTGGAGAATTGCTTGTTGGACAAAGTTGCTACTGTTGACTCAAGACTTGTCGTTGAGATTCTGCACTGTGTCCCAAAAAACGTCACACTTTGTTATTTTTATTCCTTCAAAATGTTAACAAATTTTCAAATTTCTTTTACCGGCACACTCTCTGGACAGATAGCAATGCGGTGATTATTGAATATCCCACCACACCTTAACTGTGTTGCTACACTACCTCGTAAAATATAAATGTAAGAAAAACTAGCAATAGGCAACAATTAAATTGGTAAACGAACAAGACACTTCAGCCTAAGTTCACAGTGAATGATCTGTACGATGCTACAGTGTGTTAGAACCATCTCTTTGGGTATCTGGTGTGTTGAAAGATACATTTGTTTCTGGTCTTTCTGGCTTACTAGGCCTAGCAGTTCATCCACACTGGTCCTGTTCTCTTCAATTTTGCATGCGTTTCAGTCTGCAGCCTCATGCCTTTGGTCAGTGCTTAGCGTTTCCCAAATCTTTTTAATAAAGTGTCCAGTCCTTCCCTTTTGCAGTTTGTTTTCAAAAATTCCTTTAGTATTTTTTGCAAACCGTAATCTTAGAACTGGTATAAACTTTTAATCCCTGCCTTGTCTTTGTTGCTGAATCTCGCGTTACAATGCCGGTATTTTGTCACCACATTAAAAACCATTATTCACAATAACATAGTTTGTTTTTGTTTGTACATATTGTGCATGTCTGTATTCAATTTAAAGGTCCGTGGACGCCAAAATTAACATATACATTGTATCCATTTTCCTGAAAGTACAGAATTTTCTGATAACTTTGACAGTAATATCGGCGCCGAGCGTATTTTCAACACGGAAAAATTTACCTTTGAAGTCGACGATCTACGAAAACAACATAGAAAACGCGCCGCCATGACGGTCTGCGATGACGTCATGAGTTTAGCCTATAGATGTCGTGAATATTAATGGCCTAGCCTAGAATGACGACGTCGTCGGCTAGGCCATTAATATTCATGATCTATATGGGCTAGAGTCATGACGTCACCGCAGGCACTGATAGATTAGAGTATTTCGCATAACGTAACATAATGCCGCATTTCGTTTGAATTCATGCATTAATTTCATATATTTATGAAGCTCAAATCGACATATTATATATGCGAGGTTAAATGTCTAATTAAAATCTACAGAAATTGCACGAGTGAGTTTGACCGTGGCCATGGACCTTTAAGTCTACTCTTTTGACAGGCCTACTGTTCAGAGACGTGCGTAATGCGAATTCTGTAATTTTGCGTCCAGACCAGCCTTAACCAACATGGCATGTGCAACAGCTGCAAATGCGAGCGGAAATTTGCAGTATCATTGTTACTAGAGAGTAGAAGCATTCCGCTAAAGAAATTGGCTTTTATCAGGGAGCGTCTACATCTGCAGTAATCAAAAAATGTCTGCATCCGCACATCTCTGCTACTGTTGGTTTAGATTTTGGTGCTAAGCATATGGTTTAGGCCTAAGGCAATGCTTAATGCTTATTAGTTTTCTGCGGTTTGCGGTTCCTGATTTTGGGCTTACTGTTAAGATACAGAGTGGAGAAGTTTGTAGTCTACACTCATGCCGTTATATTCACAATAGTTTTGCACACACTGCAGTTACAGGTAAAGGAAAAGTATGTCATGAGTTTTGCCCTTTAACCTGCAAAATTGAGCATTCTCACAGGGGCTGAGTTATCAATCACAGTAGTCAGCTGCAAGCATTCAATTTCGGAAATGCAATTCCATGCTACAAACTGTATAATGACCACCAAAATCATACACTATAAACAAACTGACATGAATAACCTATAATACCAGAATAAAAAAAAGTTATTAAAAACATATACAAAAATACAACTAAAAACTGTACAGTTTGGCATCATGACTGACTGGTCATGCTGTGATGACTAAGTGCAACATAACTCAGAGCTGAAATAACTGACTATACAAGGCCGACTATTGGCATGTTCAAGGTGTTTAAACAGGGCCGCTGATTTTAGGGGGCTGCCATTTTGGACCCTAAAAATTCTGTATAAATTTACTTGCCAATTCGAACTTTGATGTTTAGAGTGCAATGCAAATAAAATATTAATGACTCTGAGTCACTAAATTTGTTTCACGAAGTCCCAAGCCTGGATTGGTTTTCATTTTGCCACTTGTGCAGTGCTGACCAAAGAACATGAAATGCTGCAACAAGATGCGTTTTGCAAGCACATGTGACAATGCAGCAAAATGCGACTGCAACTGCAGCTCTAGCCCAAATCCCATTGGGGGAGCTTACAGCAACCCCCAAACTAAAATGGCAGATAAGGAAAAAAGGGAAGAAAACAAGAAATCTGAGCAAATGCTCATGAGACGCACGAGAGCCTATGGCAGTTCCTGTTCGCCGATAATCTTGGTCTATCTCCATCAATTTCGTCACAATTCACTTTCTTGCAGCCAAAAATCGCAAAAAAATTCCTAAAAACCCCTATTTTTAGGGTTCAAGGTCAGTCAAGGTCATCAATGTTAACAATCCTAAGAAGCTCGTCGCCAGTGCTTGTTATGTTAAGCAGCATGTCTGTGCCTATCTGCAACCATTTTCATGTTAGACAAGCCGGCAGCGGATAAATAACCACTTTTAAGAGGGGAACTCCTCTTTGACACCCACGTGCGCAGGCGTCCTTGAACCTAGAGGGTCCGGACTTAAATTGCTAAAATCTACATTCAATGCTAAAAATTTCATATGCAGGTTGTCTTAGTCTATCTCCAGCCATTTCCGCGCAATTCACTATTGAAATGTGTGTTGCAGCCCGAAATCGCAAAAAATTAAAACCCCTATTTTTGGGGTTCAAGGTCATTCAAAGTCATCGATGTTGACATTTCTAAGAAGCTCGTCGCTAGTGCTTGTTATGATAAACAGCATGTCTGTGCCTATCTGCAACCATTTTCACGTTACACGAGCCAATAACGGTAGAATAACGCCTTCTTAAGGGAGGGGGTGCCCCTCTCTCGCCCTCGTTCGTGGGGACCCCTTTCACCCAGTGGCATAAAATTTTGTCACAAAATACTAGAGACTCTAAGCTATCATATGGTGTAAACCAGAAGTCTCTATCTCACCTTGGCTCCGATCGGTACCAGGTTGTGCCAGACGCAAGACAGAATTACCATAGCTAATACACGCTATAGCTAGCGACGTACAGATGTACGGATGATCTCGTGTGTAAAAAGGATAAAACAGGGCCGGGGAGGGGCAAGTTGACTGAGATGCACTGTTAGAACGGGGTCGCCGATTGGCTAAGGCCGGCCCTTAAACTGCAATATGTCATTCAATATTTGCAACAATAACAAATACCAACAGCTGCTTCAACTCTTAACGTTTCTGTATCAGCACAATCAAGATCTGTTCATACTGCACAACAAATGGCACAAACTGATTTGACAGTTCACAACTTTTTCAGCCAAGGGTGGTCTTGAAGCCACTGCAAGAACTATCAGTGAGATAACCGAGTTTGCCTCAAAACTCAGGATGCAAGAAAATGATATTCTTTGACAACAAAATGCAACAGACATTTACATTTCACAATGCATTTCAGATGTCTTTATACTCTTTAATGAATACCATATTGCAAGATTTCCAGATACGTCCACGTAGACGTACAGATGTACGGATGATCAGTGGGCAGAGGTGTTCACCCCTAGACCTAGTAAAGTAATTCGGACAATGCATGAAGTTATGGTGAATCTAGGGGGTCAGCTTTCTATGACTTGCAGTATATTTGAACAACAACTTTCTTTACTGAAGTTTTTTAAAGTACTTTCCTACAAAACCATTCACTAGTGTTTCTTTAAAATTATTTTATGAAGACCTATTCCACCAATGATTGCAACAGCACACCATGTCTTTCACTTTCATTGCCAGATGCAGGAACAGTCCAACTAAGATGGTGCAGGAAATGCAGGGCATACATGCTTTGCATATATTGACAGCTTCAAAAATGTTTTGATCATTGCAGGAAAGGGCAGTCATGTTGAACACATTGTTAAGTGTTCAATTATTGTAGACTTGCAGCAAAGGTTGGTCATGTTGAAGATTAAGTCCAGTTTTCCACGGAAATTTTTGCCAAATTCCATGGGCCACTTTGCAAAATTTTCCGGCTCACCACAGTTTTCCATTTGTGAAAAAACTAAGCTTCATCCTGTTCAGAAAATTCAGTTACTGAAAGCTTGCATTGTGCCGAGTTAGATTAGCAAGCAAAATATACAAAGAAAATTGTCAATTTTATTTTTAAAAGCGCAATATCTCAAGTCGCATATTGCCTTTATTTATGATTGTGCCATATTGCGATAGTTTTAGGCAGTCCAGTTTAATTTTTCCTGTGATACGGCCGATGTGTAATTTTTGTCATCAAGCCAACTATCATATCAATATCAAAATTTAAAAACTAATTGTGGTATTTCAAGTATTCATTATTAAAACACAGCCAAAAAATAATACAAAGAACGTTAGCAGTACTGACAAGTGTAATACTGCAGTCTTTTTCAACTGCTGGGAAATTCCAAGACAATGTCAAAATCCTGCCGAAAAAGGCAAATTCCATGGCTGGGTGTGAAATTCTGCAGCCTGTGGAAAACTGTGGGCCTAATTATAATAAGAGAAAACCAATTTCTGCTAAATTTACATATGTTCCAATTTTTATGCACCACCTTGTACAGTCCCTGAGTGACATCAAATATGACACCAGCACTCCGACAGACAATGGGTGAGGTCAAGTTTTGCTAAGATAAGTCTCGACTTTTTTTGACTTTGGTCTAAGCCCAAAGTCAAGACCAAAATCAAGATTAAATCAGCTGGCAATTTTCAATGTCAAAACAATACAATTAGAGCTTAGCTTGACCAAACGGACGTCCTAGTTTGTTATTTGAGTGTAGTATTTACTTTTTGTCCAGTAAAATAACATCCAGCATCAGGTAACTAATAACCATTTTGTTACTTACTATCTACAGTCATTAACAACGCAGACGACAAGCAGAAGTAATGACGTCATCGCTGGCACAAATATTGCACAAAATTCCTTTTATATCCATAAAATGGCCATATAGGCAAACAAACTAATATTGCATACATCACCCGATTGATAGAGGCCTGGAAAACACTTCTATAAGGTTAATTTAACTCATCATATTATTGCAGTTATTCGACAGTTGCATAAAAAAATGGACGACCGCAAATGAAAGTCAAGTCAGAAGTCAAGACTAAGTCAAACCCAGCTCATAGATAAGTCCAAACTCAAGATCAACGTCAAGACTTTAGTCCAAGACTTTAGCGAAACTTGACCTCACCCAATGAGTAGCAAGTAACCAATAATGCACAACAGGAAAAGAATGATGACTGCTTGCTACAAATGCTACAATGTGTGGACACCCAAAATACGGTCTTTTATATCACAGCAAAAGACATAATAAACAGAAACAGAACACAGAATTTCAGAAATATCGTTGACAGTTCACATTCAGGTTCTTTGCAGGCTTTTTCTGTGTGCACGGTTTCTGTTGTGGAATTTCAATCGGATGCCACGGCACTGGATTGTAAAAGCTTGGAGCTGGATATGCATTGGCATCATAGTAGCCTAAAACATCAGTTACAATACGTGACAAAAAGTCCACACACATAAAAAAATATTAACAATATTTGCATAAATACAACTACAGAACAACACTTAACAAAACCTTCTCAAATATTAGTTAGTGTATAAGATCACTAACATGCAAGGCTCCATTACATTTCACCTAACGGAACATTATTTAAAAACTGCTTCAAAATTCCACAGTTTGACTGATCGAAACCTTAACGAATTAATGTCACTATCAGTCATTACTCATTACTAATTTTGTTGCACTGTTTGCTATAGATTGATTTCAAAAATTCTAACTACTACAGCATTACAGTTGTGAATACTTTTAATCTGTTAACTTCACTTCACACTGACAGTTTAATCACCCTTATAAACACCACTTAAATCAACAGACATCTTATAACATATGTACAGAGTGATCCAATAAAAACCGGACTTGTTTGAGCATTGATAACTCTGCGATGATTAGTGGTAGAAAGGCGCGTGATATGTCAAAAGTTTCAAAATGCTTCAAAGAAAAAATGCGTAACTTTCATAGTGAATTATCTAAATATTTTTGCCTAATTTGCATAAATCATTATTACCTTTGAAATTAAGCATTTGCCTGCACTCCCATGTGCCCTAGTTCATTGAACTCAAAAACCTGCTGTCAAATAATCCAAATTTTTATCCTGTGGATTATTCGGTGTTGGGGCTTTGCAGCAGATGGCATGGTGACAAAATTTCAGAAACTGACCAGCTAAAGCATGTGCTAATCGAATGCTGGGTTTAGCTGATTCTGGAAACACACTGACTCCAGCGATTGATTAGCTGCCTAAAAAACTGACAATGTTTATGAATGCAAAAGGTGTCTAATTGCCAGTGTTGAACTTTATCTGAACTAAACGTGTGTGTTAATGATTGTTGTTATTTCACTGTATGCTGATGAAACATCTATATGTTACTGTCAATTCAGCATGATTTTAGGGGTGGCGCAGATTTATGAAAATCAGACAAAGAATATTTAAATGAACAGACATGCAAGCTCTACTTTTATTCTATGCACGATTGCAAAACTTTTAACATATCACATGTCTTTCTACCAATAAACATCGCTAAATTACAAAAGCTTGAATATCCATGCTAAATCCATGCGTTACAGTCAAATCCGGTTGAATTTCAGGGGTAATAATGATTTATGCAAATTAGGTGAAAAATATTTAAATGATCCACTATGCAAGTCAGGCGCTTTTTCTCTAAAGCATCTGAAACTTTTGACATATCACATGCCTTTCCACCACTAAAAGTCGCAAAGTTATCAACTCTCAAACAGGTCCGGTTTTTTTGGACCACCCTGTACAGAAATTATGAGTGCACTTTTAACTTTCTGCTGTTACATTTGCAATTCTGTGTTCTTGCTGTACTGACTACAGTCATTAATGTACACATCCAGTCCACCTTACTAATTCTTCATCTCATATTCCAACATTTTCAACAGAAATGTCGACAAACTGCGACATTCTGTTGACTACTAGCAAACTGTGCACATTGTGAACCATACACATGCAAAAACCTAAGCAGTAAACGACACAATAAAAATGTCAACTGATAGATAAAACACCTTGACTAGGTAACTGCATATGTTGTTGAAATTCTGCAACAGCTAGAGATAATTTGAACAAACCTGTAAGGTTGTGAAATGTGCCCACCAATATTTTATAGCAAGGCTGGCGTACGATAGTAGTAAATGGAATTTATTATGCACCTATAATGCTTGCTTGCTTCCTGGGCATCAACCACAGCACTGGAACATTGCCAGAATTAAATGTTTGGAGAACTGCAAATCCGTGCATCACTACTTCAACTGTCACTTACAAGTTTGCTTATAAGCAGTTACAAGTTATGATTTGAAGTGACTGGAGATGATGAGCCAAGAATAGGCTCAAAATGTTGATTCTTGAGCGAGGAACAATATATTTCTCACGTGAGAATTAGTATTGAGATATTGAAAGCCACAAGTGTGCGAGTAGTCCAACAGAGAGGCTACGAGGAACATTGAAAGTGCTGATTGAATCGAATCTGACGGTTCGGGCGTGTGAACACGAAACCTTCACTGACTGACAGTAAGGTGTTGTCGACAACCAAGAGTTTCTGGGTAATTCCGGGACAACGTGAAGTGTACCGCGCAACCTAACGTTGAGATTGTTTTCAGCCAACAACAGATGACATCAACGACGATGACAGAAGCTTGGAGAATTTGAAACGATAGCAGCCATCATCAGGCGTATTGCATTTGCTAGCTCGCTAACCGCTTGCATTGCTGCAATAAAGAACGGTTAAATGTATAGTTAGTCAGCCATTTTACGCATAAATGTGTTGATAATAATACAAGCTATCATTTGTTGCGTATTATTTTGTGTTTGTCACATTATATTATCTTAAAACGTCTACAGGGCGTTTGTTATCACCATTAGCAGCTTGAATTGTATGGTAAATCACTGGATAAACAGTTCATTTCTAGCCACATACATAGCAACCGGCCAAAGTCTGCAAAAACTTCCTTTCTGCTATGCTTTGACAACTCCTTGAAATTTGGCACTGCAGTAAATAAACAAAATATGATTTTTTGACTGAAATGCAACAAACATTAGAAGAAGTTTGACTAGTGAATGGAATAAATAATGCACAATTGCAGCCATAAATACAAAAGCATTAAACCAATATGTTACCAGTTACCTCTAAGCCTGCCAGCACAGTATGCATAGCTGTTGCGAGATGTGCGTGGCCGGTGTTGAGCTTTTTCACACCAGGCTTGGTACGCAGCTTTGTTCTTCTGCTCTTTCAACTCTTTCTCCAATTTCTCTTGCCTTCTTCTTTCTCTCTCTTTTACGCAACGTTCCGTGGCTTCTATGTTTTTCTTCTCCAACCACACCTGTCAAGATTATCACATGCATATAACTCATGCAACATTTTACACATTACTTCATGCACATCAAAAAATACCTGACCCAACACGCAATGTTAAATCATATGAGCTAACAGTAAGTTATGCAAAAAACATTACTTTTATATTGACAGTTTTAATCAAACAGGATTACTGTTACTAATCAAAAACATCATTAAACAAACAATTTTCCAGTTTTAAATTTAAAAACTAATCGTGGTAATTCAAGTATTCATTATTAAAAAATAGCCAAAAATAACAATACAAAGAACGTTAGCAGTACTGACAAGTGTAATGCTGCAAACCTGAAAATTTTCCTTTGCCTTATTCAACAGTTCCAATTTCTTTTCCTCTTTCAGCTCTTGTTCTGCTTTATCGCGTTTCTGCTGGAGTCGTCGTCTCAGCTTCATGGCAGCGTCGTACTCTGCAATCCAAGCCTCAATCTTAGCAGCTGCTTCAGTTTTCTTCCTCTCACGCTCGGCTTGCTCCTGCTTCATTTTCTTCTCCGCCTCTTGCTGCTCCCGTAGTTTCACTTCGTCTGCTTCACGTTCCTGCCTGGCCTTGTGCAGAAGCCACGTCTCCCACGCAGATAAACGTCCATCAGTCTGCTCTTCCTTCTGCAATACTAGAGATGTTTGATCCTCATTCTGTAATACTGAAGATGTGCAGACATCAGACGATGACGGCTGCCGAGGTACAGACTTTGCGCTGTAAGTTGCAATCAAAACACCACCAGCAATTCAACATTTATCAAACACCTTCGAAATAAATGCATACCAGTAGCTAATATCCAATAAAATTCTTTAAAATTAACACCTTTATTCATGGTACCGTATCGTTTAGGCATCTGTTTCTGTCTTCTTAGGAAAGAAGTCTAGCGGTAAACCAAAATTGTTCCAAAGTAGACAGTAGCAGTTGCTAAAACATGAACAAAATTAATAAAGGTTTGTAATTTTGATAACTTCATGGTGCATATATAATACACATTTCAAACATTATAAGATGTAACAAAATGCAAACATAGTTACTATAGATTAACAAAAATTATTTTTATTTCAGATAACCAATTCAATCAGCTAACTCTGTTATATAAAAATTTATACAACATATTATGACAACATATGTGCAATTTCGTATTCATTGTTATTGCTCGTTTGCTTGTGAAAAACTGAATCAGCATCGAACATAAAAGTGCACAAACAAGCAAAGATACTAAAAAGTTCAAAAAACAACAAAAAGCAGCACTTGGAAACTGACTGATAATTACGAAAAATTTAAGTGTCAGTCTAAGTAACTTATTAGGCAAGTAAAGCATGTATCATAGAGCAGCTGATTCTACAGGGTGGGCCAAAAAAACCGGACCTGTTTGAGCGTTGATAACTCAGTAATGATTACCCGTAGAAAGGCCTGTGATATGTCAAAAGTTTTAGAATGTTGTAGACAAAAAGGGCCCAACTTGCATAGCAAATCATTTAAATATTCTTTGCCTAATTTGCATAAATCTTCATTACCCCTGAAATTAGGCATTTGCTTGCACTCACATGTGCCCAAGTTCATTGAACTCAAAAACTCACTGCCAAAAGTCCAGATTTAAATTCTCTGAATTATTCAGTGTGAGGTCATTGCAACAGATGGCATGGCCAGAAAATTTCAGTAACTGACCACCTAAAACGTGTGCTAATTGAATGCTGGGCTCAGCTGATTCTGAATACGTTGACTCCAGCAATCGATCAGCTGACTAGAAGGACTGATGACGGTTATGAATGCAAAAACTGGGCAACTGCCTATGTCGAATTTCATCTAAACTCAATGTATGTGTTAATGATTGTTGATATTTCACTCTATGCTGAATGAAAATTAACCTTAATTCATGCGTTACTGCCAATTTACCATGATTTTAGTGGTGGGGTAGATTTGTGTAAATCAGGCAAAGAATATTTAAATGCTGAGACATGCAAGTCGTACACTTCTTCTGTACACAATTTCGAAACTTTTGGCATATTACGTGCCTTTCCATTAATAAACATCGCTAAGTTATAAAAGCTCAAATATCCATGCTAAATCCATGTGTTACAGTCAAATTTGGCAGAATTTTAGGGGTGACGAATATTTATGCAAATCAGGCAAAGAATGTTTAAATGCTTCACTACACAAATTTGTCGTTTATTTCTTACAGTATTCTGAAACTTTTGACGTATCACACATCTTTCTACCACTAACCATCGCTGAGTTATCAACGCTCAAACAGGTCCGGTTTTTATTGGCCCACCCTGTATATGCTCACTAAAAAGGTGAGAGAAGCAGATTCAGCTTGTTTACTAATTACTTTTTGTTTGTTGCAGCAAAATAGCAATTATAGGTATACAAGTTTAAAAACCAGTACCGATGTCGTCTAAGCTGCACGTCATTTCCACTAATCTTGTCAGTGACATAAGAAGAAGATTTGTCAACTGCTGAAGATAGATGGCTCGCTGACTGTAACTGTTCCGTCTCATGATGACCACAGCTGGCTGAATCATGCAATTCTCTAACATTACACCACAAATAGCCTATAATGGATAACGGATAGTCGGATACTGTACAATTTGTCTCTGCAACCGGCAATCGTAACCATTATTAAGTGCAACACAAGTCACGGTAAAATGCACATCAATTATCACATTATTCAAAGAATTTATACTACTGTGGTCGCTGAGAACAGGAACACTTTTTCACTAGATGAAGATAAATAGAGGTGTGGCGAATGGGAGTAAGCTGGACTACTATAAAAAAATGTAACATAAAAATGTATATAAAGTGTCAGCAGTTCTTTTACTATTATTTTATTTGTTTTTAGTTTTTAAAAATTGGAACTGTCTTCATGTACTTCAGCTAATGAACCAAACAAATACATTTATACAAACAGTCACATGGATACTACAACGATTATTTGCAACAACTCATATCAGTGCAACTGATCATATTTATATAATAAAAAAACTGTTAATAAATGCTGGTGTATCAAAAAGCAACATTCTTTCAATTACTAAGACTTCAGCACCCAGCAGAGCTTCCATTAAAAGCAAGAAATGAGCTACGTGCATCACATTCCGGCTAGAAAATTCAAGTTTCAACAAAAATCTACTATACATCCAAAGATCTTGTTTAGTGAATCTTTAGTGTATCTTACAATCATGCAGCTACCTAGAAAACCAATTATAAAATGAGCCTATGATGGTCACTGTACCGGTAATCTTAAACAATAATTCTAGCGATAGATCGGCGATCTTGCTGTTAGCACTGGAAAATTGCTAGAAGTAAATCAGGCAGATACATTATTGGGTAGATGGTAGAACTTAAGGCGTGATTTCGGTAGGTGAAACATATTAAACAGCATAAACTCTTTCAACCTCCGTTCATTAATCCGTGACGAGTTGTTTTGTGAACGGCCGACAGCCGTCCAAAATCACGAATGTTTACGAAACGCTAATTATGCAGCCAGACCACGCCCACCCCAAGCTGCAATGGCTCAAAACTAGTAACTCTTGAATTTCCTGTCGTAACTGGCCGGCGTCACAATGTTCTATTAATAGCCGAAACAAAAAACGTAAACAGCTACTAGCGTCGGTTGACTTGTTTGGCAAACACTGTTTGTCGGTTAGCTCAAACGGCTCTCAGAAGTCACAACTGGTTGCGCAAACTGAAATCACGCCTTTATATTTGTGGTAGACATAGAGAGCCTACGAACCATGCCATGACACTCTCATGTATTCAAATCAGGCTTATTCAGTATTATATAAAAGTCCAGGTCAAGTCAAAGCTGTTTTTTTGTAAAACGCGTGAGTTTAAATAGATTTCATCTGATATGCGGTAATTAACCGCTTATGTGGTCACCCTCCCGGCAGGTAAAGGTAAAGGCGGTAATTGATAAAAAAGTGTGTGATTTTAGTTCTAATCACAGCCTTGGCAATGTAAAGAAAAAATGAGGCTGCATTGTTACAACAATAATGTGATAAATGTAATGAAATAAAATAGCAATCTACCGCTAGTAATTTTCTGCTCACTTAGTGCGAGATTGCCGATCTACCGCTAGCAATGACCAATCTTAAATTATAAAGGCTGTTTCAAAAATTGCATGAAAGCAGTATAGTGAAAAAAGTACACTGGTAACACTAATTCTCAACAAATGCTAGCAATACGCTTACACGATCGGCGAGTCTTCTACTAAACTAGCGCAGCTGCCGTGATCAAGCACAGAGATGAGCGATGCCGTCGAGCTTCCTAGCGACAGTGAGTACGAACGTTGTGGATGTTCAGCAAACACTGGAGGAGGGAAAGTGGCTGTAACCGGTCTTGGACGAGCACTCATTACGTCTAAAATAGCAACAATCCACTATTAAAAAACAACATCCATTCGATTCATTTTGCGGGAGACTGGGCGCCAAAGAAGATCGCAAGTCTTTTTTTGCTTATGCCAGAAGTAAAAGCAGAAGCAACGTGAAAGTCGGAGTGCTTGAGGATAGTCACGGTCATCTGCTTAGCAACCTGGATGAGAAGGCTGAGATACTGAACAATTTTTTTCGTCTGTGTTTACTAAAGAGGATGTTGATGGTATTCCATTGCCTGAATTTCGCTTTACAGGTGATTGTAATGAGACATTGTGTGACATTGAGGTGGATTCAGCTACTATTGCAGACAAACTGAGTAAATTGC
>Ga0209367_1006079_pt1 | contig 16734 bp, 17 predicted proteins | sample WorMetLIZISLAND2_FD_187412 | JGI IMG/M metagenome (GOLD analysis project Ga0209367, IMG submission 187412) | Marine gutless worms symbiont microbial communities from Max Planck institute for Marine Microbiology, Germany - Olavius geniculatus... ... | reverse complement strand
AAACAAAAGAGGACGGCCTCACCGAGAATGGTCAGATGACATTGAGCAGTGGTGTGGGACAACCCTGCAGGAGTTAAGCCACGCTGCCCTAGATAGGCAGCGGTGGGCAGCGATAGTAAGAATGGCATCAGACACCAACGGGCATTGAGCCCACGGTTGTCGATGATGACGATGAATTGATTTATAGCAATAATCTTTGTTAGGCTATGAGAAAAAGTTCAAATAAGGTCTACAAAATAAATTACTTACTTTCTGTTTTATAAAACAAATATTACGCAGACACAAGATTTACTCTTTTGCTACTACTAATCAGCTTGCCTTGCATAAGTGAATTTTTTATTCACTGCCTGCTATATCTAGTGCACTTAGCTATAGTGGAGCCTGGTTATAGTGGGCCCCTGCTTAAAACTATCAGTATTTCAGTGGCAGTGTCGCTGTATTTAATGTTTATAAATGACATCGTTCTCATAAAACACAGCTGCTACTTAGAATTAAATTCCTTTCAAAACATATATTTCAGATTTTTAATATTTAGAAAACTAACTTAATGACGCTGTTTTGTAAGTTATTTATCGAACCACCCTTGTATTTATAGTATAGCATGTGTATACCGTCATTAGTCCCATAGTGCGTGCTCTCTTAAGTCGATAACATTCATAGATGCTATGTACAGGCAAATTACTGTCTGTTTACTTTACTGCAATGTGCTTTATTGTTGCAGGTAAATGAATATGCTGTTAACCATTATAATTGTTTGGATTGCTGCGTAGTGGCTGAATTTATTTATTTTAGTAAATTTTTGATAGTACTGTAATATAACTTTCTAGTTTATGCTGGGTGCATTGCAGCGAAAGCCTCAAGGCACAAGTCTGGCTCCGGTCATTAATCTAGCCGGTCGCAAGAGTGATGCATCCAGTGAGTTGAGGTTCAACCAGCAAACCGGAAAGGTATTTAATATTTTGCTAAAGCATACTTTTCGCTGAACTGCGATGGCTCAGAAATTCTGAACAACAGTGGCTACCCAAGCTGTGATTGGTGATTACTGATTACCCAAAGAACATGTAAGGTCCTACAACTTGTACATACTCATTTCATTTTATGACACGTGACAGATTTGGCAAGCGCACTCGGATGGGTGAAAAAGTGATGCCTTTCGGCCGGAACTTCCCGTTCCTAGGAGTACATGAGAAAGATAAATGGCTAAAACCCCATATCTAGTATTTATCTACAGTACTACACGTTGCATGCTATTTCCAGACAAGGAATTGTGCTCACATGTTTAAAACCGACATTGCTCAGAATTTTGACCATTTCCAGATTACAAGTCATACATAGGGCCCACAGTTATTCATGGAAAACTTTGCCAAATTCTGTGGGCCAGTTTGCAACATTCCACGGCTCACCACAGAGGAATTGTCCAAATTCTGCGGCTTACCATGGCTTTCCGTTTGTATGTAAACTAAGCTCTATTCTGTTAAAAAATTTCCTTTTTGGAGGCTGGCTTGGTGCTCAGTTATGCTAGCAACATACCAAAAAATATCAGTCTTTTCTATTTTCAAAAGTGCAATTTGTCAATTAGTCGCATTGTGCATTATTACGATGGTAATTATTAGTATGGACGCAGTTTTAGGCAGTTTAGTCTGATTTTTCTTTGTGATATAGTTAGTCTAATTACGCTATCAAGTCAACGATCGTACTACTAACTATCAGTCATTTCTAGGGTTTGAACGATACTAGCACTGGGGTACCGGGTATTGGTCGATACTGGCCGGTATTGGGGTGGATCGGTATTTGGCGATATTTTATTTGACTATGAAATCCGACACCCATATCTGCTCACTTAGTATATGTGGTCACAGCTCGCCACTGTCTGCTGTCTAAGCTGCGATCAAACAGCAGTCGGCGGTGGGCGGCGACTACCATAGAATGATAATTATCTCAATTCCTAGCAAACAGCGGTGGCAGGAAAAGTAGCACGGAGCGGGGGAGGAAGGAAGTACACCTGTAGAATGGCCGGCATTTATGGCAGAATGGAAGGATTACCCAGTATCCCCTCGCTAACCACTGCATGCCGTCTCACACTCTAGGCCTAATTCCAGTAACCGTATACGATCAGCACACAACATATAGCAGATGTGTGGCAATTTGCACTGTGGGTGTCATCGCCAGCCCGCCAGCTGTGCCTGGCAGTTTCTTTTGTCATTGGTGCTCTGCAGTGAAGGTCACCGGCGCCAGATAGCATACGCGATTGTGTGACGATTGTGTGACCTGATTACATGGCCTTCAATGCACCTGGTTGACGGCTGTTGCGAGTATACCACCGCTGTTGCATGAAGAAGGCATTAGAGTAAATCACTTTTGGACCAATGATGAATATTAACAAATAAGCATCGTGGTGGATTTAAGTGTAGTTCAAAAACTGCTTGTTTTGGTTGCTGTATTAGAGCGCACTAGAGATTAATTTTTAACTTTATGCACTATATAAATTTATGTTTTATTTACTGACTTACGTTTATATCAATGAGTCATTGATTTGAGCACAATCCACGGTACTATAGGCCTACTAGCCTGTGTACATAAAACTTAGCACAAGAGACATAAAAGAAGTATATGAATCATTGTAATACCACCCACAATGGGTCACCGAGTGAATACAAGTATGTGTGTTTGAGCACTAATTTGATGTTGCAGTTTGTGGTGGCAAGCATAACTCAAGTATTCTGGCAAATTTTGTTGGATTTTTGCATGTGTTGTGATGTTGAAATGTGTAGCTGGAGCAAATGGCTGCAGCAGCTGCTCCATTTTTTGGTGCTGAAGCCCCGATGTCATTCAGCGGCGTAACTGACGAATATGATCCACTGCGACCCAACGACTATGAATCTTACTCTAAAAAACGTCGTGAAGAGAAACGACGTGAGCGCGACGACGACACCAGCAGGGAACGGTAACGTAGTGTCACGGTTATATTCATCTGTATTCATCCTGATTGATAGCAGACAAATCAGATATTGTCACATCAGTTAGGCTGTGTGTACATATTGTGGTTTTGCACTGTTTTTCTACTTTATTTTTGTTTTCTTTATTTTTCGATTTTCCTTCTCTGAAACCGGACAGCAGATTAAGACCAGAAGGGGGGGGAAGAATGACCCTTACCTGGAAAGAATTGAGGCCAGATTACATTGCGATCCGTTGAGGGGTTTTGGAGATAGGGGCATTTTACCACATTTATCATCAACGGCTAGTGTTGTTACAGTTTCACACTGGTTGAGGTTGGTCGGTTTTGGTTGGGTTTTGGGGGAAAAACTGCAGTTTTGTTCGGTTTCGGTTTTTTGACCAGCACCAAAACCAGCTATGGACGTCTAGTAATAACGTGCACGCCCACCGCTCCCGCCGCTAAACGCAAACTACATGGGTGGTCGGCGACGGCGCATTGTTGATGAGGAAAGGGGGAGGGAGAGAGCAGTCAAGACAGACCCACGGTGCCCTGCCCACTAATGATTAGTTGAGGAGCGCAGAGGCACTGCTACAGATACTGCTGTTATGTTTTCATGCTTGCCAGTTTGTCGTGGTCGGTCGATTTGACTGATGTGATGGGGCAGGTTGGCAATCTTAGCTTTGATGCAGAGCAGTAACACCCGCAGTGAGAGGATTGGGCAAGATGAGTCACAACACCGCTCGGTCTGTCTCGCCGCGACGGGTGTATGCGACAAAGCGTACTATTAACAGTCACTGCACAGCCAAGATGCTAGAGCTGCACCGTTTATCAAAACCAAAAAACTGAAATCGTCAATAAGGAGCCTAAAACCGCAGTTTCGATAGGGTTCGATATTGCTAAAAAAACGCGGTTTTGGTGCCAGTTTCGATAACCGTAGCAACACTGTCAATGGCTTGGCATATCTGCAGTCGGGGACCATGATAATCAGACTTATGGCGCCAGGTGGCCTCACGTTGGACCCTGCCGCAAATTTTTACTGGTGGTTTATTATATACATTACAGTGCTATATGAAGGTGAAGCTGTTGTTGCATTCATGTACTAGAAGTAAATGTCTTTGCATCTGCGATGTTTTCAGGAAAAGTCGACATCGAGATGATGATGATGACGACGATTATGACAGGTTATTGCATATTGCGGTAGCAGATTTTATTTCTCATTATTAGTTACTTCGCCAACTGTGTAACAGTGTAATGAGCTTTGGTGTTGGACTTTGTTGTATTGACTGTTGTATTGTGCAATCTGAAGTTCCAAGTCAACATTTTGTCGTTTTTTTTTGCTGTTGGCATGTATAATTTTACTAGTGTAGTTTTCATGATATGTTTTCTGTTTGATGTTGATATGAGACTTTTTTGCTTCCAGCATCTTGGGACATAAATGAAGTAGTTAACTTATGGTGTGAGTTTGTGAAAGTTCATGCTTATAACATGATCAAATGTGCTAAAAATGCTAATTTCTCAGGTTTGTTATCACAACGTTTTTAGTTCACAGTAACAGTTTTTCTCCAAATTTTAGTTGTTAGTATGTTTCGGAATGTATAACGAACTAATTAGATTTAAGTGTCGGAGTGTCGGGCTTTAGTAGGCATAAGCATGCAGAGCTGTTTCTGTTACATCATATGTCAGAGTGTTTTCAATATGTACATGCTGTTATTTTTATCTCGGGTTCTTGCAGGCTTTATATAAGCCAGGTCATAAACTCATTGTTAGGACACCACACATGTCTATCTGAGAATGCCATGTGATCCTGCGCAATTGTTGTGTAGCACTGTTGTTGTTAGTGTCTATCACAGCGATGACAACTTGTGTTGTTTTTAGCGTCATTGCTAAGTTTTTTTAGTTTATCTGTTTTTATCTCTGTGAAAAGGTTAGGGTTACCCTAGTAAAACAAAAACTAAAAATGTTTTAGATGACATATGAAAGTAAGTAAACTGCATTTGAGAGTGCAAGAACCATCTTATATGTCATTGTCACAGGATTGTATTTTTTGATACTTCACAAATTATTGCAAGATAGGACCATGCTGCAGTTAGACGCTGACGTCGTTGCTATAAATATTGCGCTTCCACAGACAGATTGTCTTGCACAAGGCTACAGAGTCTAGTTATGTATAGAGTTTGTTTGTTGCCAGGCGACGAGACCGAGATCGTGACCGTGACGACGACGATTATGAGCGACGACGTCGGCGGCGAGACGACGACGATGACTCACGAGATAGACGAGGAGGTATAACATCCGTGATAATGTTCATTCTCAAACATCATCCCATTATTAAATCTAGGCTTTATTAGTGTTGTAGCGGCTCCTTTTATGTTTGTATTCTTTTTAGCCATCCAGCCTATTGTTTTTATTGTCTGTCCAATGCTATGCATTGCATTGGACAGAGTATAAAATCATCTGAACGTCCGTCTGTGCATGCGTCTGTCCAACTTATAAGGTGCCATATCTCCATAGTGGTGCAAGATAGCCGCATGGTCACAATGGACCACCCACAGGAAGTGGCCTGCCGTGAGTTGAATGGTCACGTGACGGATAACATTACGTGACCACAGAAGGTCAAGGTTGTGACCCCATTATTTTTGAGGCGGCTATTAAAATTTTAATTTTTACGCACGCATCTTAGCCACTGCAATTCTGTTTATCCATCCATTTGTTCGTCACATGGGTGGATCAGTCAAAAATGTCACAAGCTAGGATCACCAAATCTTCACCGTCGGCTGCCTGGAAGACTCTAGTTTAAAGATCCAGAAAGCTTTTCCATAAATTCAAAGGGGGTCACCCCGAACGTGGGCACTAAATGAGAAGGGGTGGGAAAAATTTGTGATTTTTAGCCAATAAGTCACTGTATCTCAGTAACGGTGCAAGATAGTGCCTAGGTTACTGTAAATCACTAATAGGAAGTCGTACACTGGCTCTCAAAAGGCACCAAATTTAATGACCTTGGATGATCTTGAATGCCAAAATAGGGGTTTTTATGGATTTTTTTTTGCAATTTTAGGCTGTGAGACACATTTCAAAAGGGAATTGCACTGAAATCAATTGAGATAGACATGGACAAGCTGCATATGAAAATTTCAGCATTGAACGTAGATTTCAAAGGTCCAAGTATCGATTTTTTTAGGTTCAAGGAAACCTGCGCATGAGGGCATCAAAGAGCGGTACTCCCGTAGAAGTCGTTATTTTACCGTTGTTGGCCAGTCTTTTGTGAAAACGGTTGCAGATAGGCATGGCATGCTGCCTATCACAACAAGCACTAGTGACGAGCTTTTTAGTCATATTAACATCGATGACTATGAAAGACCCTGAACGTTGAAAATAAGGGGGTTTTTATTGATTTTGGTGATCTTCGACTGCAGTGCACACTCCAAGAATGAACTGCGACGAAATGGCTGTAGATAGACTGACATTTTGCGAACATGAACTGCTATAGGCTTTCGCATGTCTTGTGAGCATTAGCTCAAATTTCTAGTTACCACTGCTCACTTGTTTAATTTATACAGACTTTATGGTTAGCTGTAGAGATGCATTGGACAGACTCCATGTTTTATCTTGTTAAACTTGAGTTGAGTTGGGCTATTGTGTGGCTGTCCCAGGTGTTCCTGTATTATGGGTCTTACTCTTATCTCTTTCTCTCTCAGATCCATTAATTTATTTGCACTGAAGGACTCAGTAGTGGTAGATTCTGATATCCTGCAGTTAAATGATAGAGCAGTAATTATCTTTGCCAAGTGTGAATGTAGTGAACATTGGAGGAGATTATGATTGGTCGTTCTGTCCGTCATTGTATGTGTCTGCCGTTCCGTGTGTGTGTGTGTGTGTCTGTGTACATGAAGACTAATAATAGCAATGCACCAACAGCGCAATCAGCAACGCTGGCTGTTACATTAATCTCCCTCTCCTGTAGCAAAGCAGCTGTTCCTTCTGCCTCCCCTTTCCTTGTGTTTACATCACTTCATTTGGCAGAGATATGCACTTTCATGAGCGCCTTTTAGTTAATTTTATCACTAGCAGTGTTGTTTTTTGTCTGTTTGTAGCGTCTAAAGCTGCCATTGCTCCTCCGCCATCACTGATGGATCTTGACATTCCACCGCCGGAAGGTTTCCTGCAGAAGGAAAGAGAAAGGGAAGCAGCCGCAGCTGCTGCTGCTGCTGCTGCAAGTTAGTTCAGTTTGATGCACTTGCATTGTGGTATTGGTTGATATACACCGTGTCAAAAAAAAAAACTGGTACCCAAAGCTCGATAGATAACTTTGTCAATTTTCAACAGATTTTCTCTGGAGAATTTGCAATAAAACTATTGTTAAAGATTTCACCGCTCCCAAAACCTGTCACTGCACTACCTTGCGAAAAATATTGTGTTCAAAAATTACACCAATTGAAGCACGGCAACAGTAAACTAAGTGTGCATGAACTAAAGAAAATGTGACCATGATAGATGAGCTGGTACTAAGTCTGTAAGTCTGTTCATTGTTTAGTACACCGATTAGCACCAGCTGGTATCATGTGGAGCATTTTTTCAGTCACAATCTTAGTCTGAACTCTGAAGTGTCTTAAGAGATGCTTGCTAAGGAACAAGAACGGACTGAAGCAAACTATTAACTGAGACGTAGCGGTTAATGGTTGATGCACCTTTTTGTTTTTTTTATTTAGTGGCACTTTGCTGTTGTCATTATCTACGCTGAAAACTTTGGAGAATGGCAATTGATGCAAAATGTTGCCAGGACAAAAAATGTTTTTTTTGGCACAAGAATGATGCTCAGTCGGTCACTGTTGGTGACAGTTGGCACGTTGAAATTGGACTATGCCAGTGTGATATTTGTCGATTTTGCAGTTCAAGTCGATGAAACTAAAAATTCTTTTACCAAAGTTGCTGTCTGCTATACACAAGGTCTCCGGTAGTCCATAACTGAGCAAGACTGGTTCAGTGCACGCAGAACATGCTAGTTTACAGCATGCATGTTTTGCAAGGTAGTGTTGCTATGCGTTTTTGGTGTGGTGGGATCTTAAAATCGCGGTTTTATCGGAAATTTTCCAGAGACTCTGCCAGTCGGTGCAGGAAATTTGAAAATCCATCGAGAATTGACAAAGTTATCGATTGAGTTTGATGTACCAGTTTCTTTTGGGACCTGGTGAAAATTGATACAGCAGTGTTGCAGTAACCACACACACTATTAATTTTCTGAAGTAAATTTAAGAATTTTCAAGAACTTAATTAATAGTGGAATTTCAAGGACCACTCCTGTATTCAAGCCTTTTCAAGGACAGTCAACTTCCAGCATAAATGGGAAACCTGCCAACTTACACTTACGAAGCAACTGAACTTAACACAACTGTTAAGTCGGCATCGTAGGCGTGAACTCGAATTGCCAACGCAACTCAACTGTTGTGACCAAGTTTACAATTTGCTACTCAGCCAAACGACTAACAGGGTTACGATAATTAGAAAATGACCATAGATGTCGGTAATAAGCCATTTTGGAACTAGAAATAATAACTGTTACTTCCTTCTGTTGCTGAATCAGTCAAGCACAAGCACTAACGCAAATGTTTGAAATAATTAAACACACAGTTCAGCACCAGATCTTGTGCACAGCAAGTAGGTCTGCTGGTGTTAATTGGATTCTGCTAAGCTTTTGCAACTTCCGAAAACTTTTTTAGCTAGGGAATTTCAATTATCATTGACTGCGGTAAATGGGCTGGTTGTTGCTTTACTTGTACATTTAGCTGTAGCAACTGGACAGTTGAGGTTATCCATCTGTGGTCATTTAGTCGATCTTGGTTTGATGCTTATGGAGATTAGAGACCTGTTGTGGTCACATTATTGTCGAGTAAAAATTTGGCCTTGTTATTCGGATTGGCAAGCCCTGGAATGGAAACTGCATTTGATTAAAATAAGGCATGCACGCGTTTCATCGCACAGCTGCAGAATTGTAGTTTTAGTCGGAGCATTGATTAAAAATAGGCTAAGTCACACCAGAAAACGATATAGGCTAAATATGTGTAGAATGTAACACTAATTAATAATACACTGATTCAATGAAATGAAAACGTCGCTTTGAAGTAATTTTCAGAGAAATATGTTGTGCCAGCCGAACGCACCCAAATGTGTCGCAATAACTGATGATGTCGCTGACAGGATGCTTTGTTGCCAAACTGACCTTCGCATTGAAAACATAGTAAACCCGTCAGTTTAGTCAGAATAGTGTCGGATTTATCGTACAAATAATTATACATACCCCTGGTAGATGACATCAGAAATTATGTCGTTGTTTGTTCACTACTAGAGGTGTGCGGTTACTAAAATTAACGAAGTGCTGAAATATTGTGGTTTTTTAACGGGTTAACTACTGATAAAAAATATGGCCTTTTTTGAGGCTATTTGGCCATAAATTAGGCTGCATTTGATCTCAAGGCAATAAAGCTAGTTAGCAACCCTCCTGCGGATGTCACATTTCTGAATATGGCCGAAGCCCTGAAAAGAGAAAAGTGAGTACTTTAAACGTTATTTTTAGGGTATTTAGATGTACTAGCAACCAGAAGATTAACGAATATTGACAAATTAGCATTTGATTAAGCCAACTAACACTTTATAACAGTTATGTATATCTGTGAGAAATGGCCTTTAAGTCATTTCAGTTCATCTGGTTCTACTCTTTGTGTCCAATGTGTTTCAGATGCTGCGAAGGGTGAAGGTTCAGATCCAGGCTCAAAGTTTGGAATGGGGTGTGTGACTGTGCGGATTATTTCAGTCTATAAGTATCATTTGTTTCTAATCTGCTAGTGAACAGTTAATAACATCGTTACTGTAGTTTTGGAGCAGTGTGAACTGAACACTGTTGGTCTTTATCGTAAATCGGTTTTGGTCATTCAATTTCTTTGTTATTCTGCAGCTAAAGTGAGTAGAACGTACTGCGTAGAATGCTAATATCATTGAATGTACGAGTGTGACAGATGCGCTTGCATTCCTGCTGCGTTCCAATTGCAGCTGCACTGAACGAACCTTTACAAAAATGTCAGAATTGTTTGTGAAACAGTGATTTACCGATCTGTTTATTTATTTATCGATGAATTTACTGACGGATCTTGCTGTTTTTGTGTGCAGAGGAACGGTGGCGTCAAAGATCATGGCGCGGATGGGCTACAGAGCAGGACAAGGTCTGGGCAAATCGGAGCAGGGAATGAGCATTGCATTGCAGGTGGAAAAGACAAGCAAACGTGGCGGGAAAATCATCCACGAACGAGATATTGCTAAGAGTATGTTACATATCCGTCTGCGTGCCTTTGTTGTAGCGGAGATTTGTAATTCAATATGTTTAGGTGAACCTTTTTGCTACCGAGTTTTAGTTAGTGATGTAAGTTTTTTTAATTATCTGTGCCCAGTTGCATGGTGCTTGTGCGTCAGACTTGCATTTGTGGTGTCATTGGTATGAGTCTACGCCAGAATCTGTAGGCTGTTGTCCTACGTTTACCTTTAGTTGGTTTAATTTTCTATTAACGAAAACTTATTTTATTACCGTACTGTTAGTTGGCAGACTGTGTATTATTTCTGTCTTAGCTCGTTTAATTTCTGCTGACAAAAAACTCATTTTATTACCTTATTTTATTAATTTCGAACTGGCACATTGGATTTGGCACGGTCTCGCTACCGGGGCCCTTCAGGTGTTTTCAGCTGTTTTGCTGTTGCTTAGGATTGCACTGTGAGGCATAAAAACACACCGATTTTTTTACCCTGACTTGAAAAAGGGTTATCCAGTTTTAACAATTTTTGGTCCACATATTCATGACGCAACTATCCGTCAAATGGTCGTTCAGTTTCCCACCTCACCTAACATCTGCTTCTGCACTACCTGGGAAAAACAGAACAGACAAAATGTGCATTAAAGTCAACAAAAAACTTTTTAAAAATTTCATCTTTCCTGATATGTGGCCACCAACAGCCAGTCAATTACAAGGTTTGACTGTTGTGCAGCAGCACGTCTATGAAATAGGCATAACATTCAGGAATATTGATGAATTCAGGAAGTGACTGGTGAAGTCTGAATTGGTCTGGAGCAGAACGTTATCAGTGCTGCTATCAACGAATAAAGAAAGTGTTTCCGAGCCGAGCCCATGTTCGTGGGCCAACATTTCAAGGATTTTTCTAGCCAGTTGAAAAATCGACAATTAGATAAACTCTTACCTAAAATAATAAAAATATGGACAAAATGTGTGTTATTGTGTTGTTGATCGAGCAGTAATACCAAAGTCGTTAAAAATGCAATATTTTGTTCGTTTTTTCTCAGGTAGTGCAGAAACAGACAATGGGTGAGGTGGGAAACTAAAACAGTCATTCGATGGTCAGTTGTGTCAGAAATATTCCTACCAATACTTATTAAAATTGGATCACTTTTCTTCAAGTTATGATGAAAAAATTTTTGGTTTGTTTTTATGCTTCACAGTGTAGTAACAGTAATTAATTTCGTGGCAATCGTTGGCTTTCTGGCCGTTTCAGATGCACCTTGCCTATACATGTGCATGTTGATGCTTATTTGATGTTATTTTACACTGGAGTGTAATTGTAACAAATTACAACCTTTTATGTCGTCGATTTTAAGATCTACACTGTGTTCAGAAAAAAACACCCACTCACGTTTTCTGTTATATCTCGGTGAAAAATGTTTAGATTTGCACAAAATTTTCAGGGAATGTTTAGCAGGAAAAAGTATTCCGAAAGTGGAAAAGTTAAATATCCTTTGCTACCGGTGACGTCATGCTGATGTCATATTTCTATGTTTGAAAATTATGGGTTTTTACCGCTGAAGACAGACATTTGATGAAATGTTAAAACACACCGATTGGTCATTGTGGTAACTGGCCGCAAAAATATGCTAATTCATCACACAATTTTCCATTCTGAACTGTTTTCGTGGTTTATCTTCTTGGCTGCGTGCGAGATCTTCAACTCTGTTGATATTGGCAGGTGTACGCACACTCCGTCACTGCATGGACCACATGCCCGCTATCAGTTAAATGGCTTGATACTGCCCTCATGTCAATATTTTATTTAAATGTTTCATTTTATCAATAGTCCATTGTCTGTCCATTGTCCAGAAACCTGTAGCACAAACCTGCCGCTACATAACACTTGCTGACTCGCAAACATATTATCAGATGTCTGTCTTCAATGGTATAACCCGTAGTTTACAAATGCGGAAATATGACGTCACCATGACGTCACCAGTAGCAAAAATATCTAACTTTTACACTGTTGAAATGCTAGTTTCCTTCTAGACATTCACTGAAAATTTTGCGGAAATAAGAACATTTTCCGTGGAGATATGAAAGGAAACATGAGTGGGTGTTTTTTTCTGAACACAGTCTACTTCAGTATAGCAGTATAATGTAGCAGTAGGCTGTGGTTCTAAGGATCAAGATGGCAACCTACGGAAACAGTGCTTTTGCACATGCCGGTCCATCTACTTACAACGCTCTACCATTTTTACTTTTTTACTTTTACATTTTTACTTTTCTTTTTACTAGCAAATCGAGCGTGTTTGAGGTTGTCACAGTTAATGCGCTATATGAATTACTTACTTACTTATGAGAGAGGGGCAATATAGTGGTCTGGTGCTAGCTAGAGCTGTTACTGTGTGGATGGCTTGCAGTGAAAGAGAGAGAATTGGAAGCAGCTTCTAACACTCCACCGCCGGCTCAAGCACAAACCAAACAGGAAATTAGTAATGCCAGTTTGCTGCGAAATCCTTCCAAAGTTATTTGCCTTCGTGTAAGCTTTTTGCCTTGTTTTCAGTTATCTGTGCGGGTAGTTAGTTAAAGTCCAGCATTTGCTATAGCACTTCTTACATGAGACAGACTCAAGACCAAAAGCGCTTTTCAATCTTGGAAATGGCGGCTGAATTGGCATGAGCTAATGATACCACAGCACAGTATGCCATCATCCGTTGCCCGCCTACGCGAACAATTGGACCCACGGTTTGCAGCTAGCAGACATACCACTGCACCATTCAGCCACACTAGGCCTTCGTGCTGTAGCCCATAAGCTACTACTCATTTCCCATCCTACGAAGCTTAGGAGGCTGAGTTGGCCTGAAAACAGGCAGTTATTTGTTTTACTGCTATTGCTGCTACTTCAGAACTTGGTGTCCTGTTGCTGCATTTTTATATAATTGTGCAAAATACAGTGCACTAAGATTTTAGTTATTTAATGGACATGTGATATGTTAATAAGCATCTTTTTACACCCTCCAGCAAAGAAGTTATTTTTTTGCCTGACCATTATATTTATCGATTTTTTTATTATAGTAAATACTGATACAATTTTGCTGGCAGTCCAGATAGTGACCGGTACTCAGGAATTTGCTGAGTGAATGATTTATGCAGCAAGTTGTATTAAGTCATTGTCTTTCGCCAGGTGTCACCACTCATCTTGGCAAAGGTTTACGCTGTCCCAGTGCTTCTAGTTTGCACTGTTTTGGCTGTCAGCCATGCTTGATGAAATTTTTTCATCAGTTTTTAGTTAACAGCTGCATGAACATATAATTCAGGTTTGCAGTCATCAGTCGTCATGTAATTTTCACCAAATGTTTATCTTTCAATGCCACGTCTGAAAATTCGGATTCTGTATAGTGGCGCATACCCATCCAAATCTTTTTCCAGAATTGGTTTCATATACTTTGATGATGATACAAATTTTAAACAAAAAAATGAGTCTTTAGGGACTTCCTGAACTTTAAATTTTCGGTGGTCGGCTTGCACTACTTTGATCATGCTGAATGTATGTTGCCTGTGCACAGAACATGGTAGGTCCCGGCGAGGTGGACGATGAGTTAGAATCTGAAACCGCCGAGGAATGCAGCAAATATGGAAAAGTTGTTAAATGCCTCATCTTTGAGGTGAGCTTGATAATTTCGGATGACGTTTTGTCTTTGTCTAAAATTCCTGCATATTTTAGTTAATGGTTATTCAGAGTTGGGGTGTAGCAAAACATCAGTTTCATCATTGAAACGGCTGTGCAAAATATCAGTATGCTGCTATCGTAGCACAGCTTGATATACAGGGTGGGCCAAAAAATGTGCCACTTTATTTTTGTCCACATTTTTGCCAATTATTAACCTCATTTTTGTGTTTTGTGTTTCTGTAAAGGTTAAACTTTCTGTTTATTGTAAAGTTTGAACTTACCGTTCCATTATTGTGTTTGTGTGCATTCTGCCTGAAAAGGCCGTCTCCGAAATGACCTATACTGTGTCGGGTGGGACGTTAAACCCTACTCACTCACTCACTCACTTTCAAAATTTTTTCACTGGCACACTCTGCAGTAGGGTGGTCCAAGAAAACAAAGTGTGAAATAAAAACCAAGGCACCCCCTAAATTTTTTACATTATGCACAAGGACTGCTGTAGTGAAATTTCAGAATGATACTGCAACTGCAAAGCTATGCTCAATAAGTCGACATAATTTAATACTAGGTTCACAAGCCATTCAATGAACTGGCATAGAATGGCAGTATTTACACAATTATTTACTTATTTATTTATTTACATATAACTGACAAGTTATATGTATATGTCAAACACATGTTCTATATCCTGCTGATACTGACTCTCACGTTGTTGCTGAGAAGCCGACAAACGTCCTCTGTTTTTCTTCAGAAGTAACCAGTCAGTATGGTACTTTTCCAATTTGTCGATGGCATGCTTTTTCAGTGTAGTTGGTACAGCGGCTTTGGACCAAACTGATAAGACTTCATCTACTGTGAGGTTGCTGGCATTGTGAACAGCAACCCGTGTTACAGTCTGTTCGCTAAAATGATGATGAAAACGCTGAAGTACTTGTTTAACTGTAGGCAACTGTTTAAGCCTCTCCAGTGACTCAAGATCTCGATGGCCAATCAAAAAAATTTCACCGTCATGACGAGTTGTCACCCACCTGGAATGCAATAGTTCACGATAACTATCAGGTGCTGGAGGTGAAGCCTGCAGAGAAAGAGCTCAGAGAGACGACTGTGGCCTTTCTGAATGACCCAAAGGTGAAAGATTTGCAGTTGAGAGATGACTACCAGGAGCTGGTGGAACTGACATTGTTAGTGCTTGGACAAACACCACAAGAAATTCACTGGAGAGCTTCTGGTGCCATTCATCACGCACGATGGATGGCAAAGTTACTGTACGCAATCAAAATATATCTGTTCCGTGGGCAGACAGATGTATTCAAACTGACAAAGGAAGAAGAAACAGCAATAGAGCATTTTGTTCATTTTGGAGCGATGCTATATACCATGCCCTGGAAGAAGGCAACGATGGCAGCAGAAGCTCCAGGTGGAGACTTACAGATGGGGAAAGATTTGGAGAAATACCAAGTGTTTGATCAACAGATAAGCGTTGCTGGCAGAAAGGTTCTGGAACAGCATTCATGGTATCTATCCGACGAATTGGTCGGTCTGGCACTGTTCTCAGATCACGTTTCAGTGGAGGAAAAGGCCAAGATTGTAACAGGATTGTCAAAGGAGCCAGGTGATCGCAATGTTCGAGAAAATGCTACAAGAATCAGTTCTCAGGCTAGTCTAGGAGATTTTGCCAGCAGAACAATGGAACTATTTTCCAGACTTCAGATTCCAGATACGTTCCTGGCTCAACAGCCACAAGACTGGTGCCATGATGAAGCCTACCAGAGAGGCAGAGAACGAATAAAGGCTTTGCGTGTTGTAAATGACGCAGCAGAACGAGGCGTGAAACTGTTTGAAGAATATAACCAGATCATCACTCGTGATGAGGAGGAGAAGCAGTTATTACTTCAGGTAGTTGAAGCCAACAGGAAAGCGATTCCTACTGAAACAACCAAAAAGGCTGCGGTGGCTGCAGTGTCGGACTAATGAACAGTTTGTAAGCACACAGAACTATTCAGAAGTGAATAAATGAAACACTGAAACATTTCAGATTAGCTATATATATTGTTCTTAACGATTTTGACAATATTCTGTGAACTTTATCAGTTACTGTCTACTGATCTGAATGTTTTTGCGATATTCGCATTATGGGAAAAACAAACCATTGATGAGCATGGCTTTATACCCAGTGTAGCAGCATGAAATTTCACCATATTACTACTGGAGGCAAATGTAACAAATTTAAAGGGTGCCTTGGTCTCCAGGGTAAAGTTGATTTTTTCACATACAGGTGTGGACCACCCTAACATACAACTAATCACTACAACTACTACAACTGCTAGTACACTTACAACAACAACTACTTGGATGTCCAGCTTATATTGGAGACCCGGCTTATATTTAGACCTGCGAGTCGGGTCGATTAAGTCGACTCAAGTCGACTTGGGCCTTCCAAGTCAGGTCAAGTCAGTCTGTAGCAGCGTCACCGTCAAAATTTTCTGGCGCCGTCGGTTTCATTACAAGTCATTTCAAGTCGACTTGACAAGTCGACTTCACTAGAAATCTTCCACCTTATAGCAGTTCCCTCAAACGTAGCTATCGATGAGTTCGGGCAAATACGGCAATTTGTAACATATTTCAGTAACCTGTATAAAATAACGGTATACCGATTAGGTAGAACGTAGGCCTATTATCAAGTTTCAGCTCTTTACACAGTTCTAATTGTTAGATACGTAGAGGTTTGTGTGAATCAGCCTAGTGTGAATGACGTAATTTCTATGTTGTTAAGGTCGCTCAAATTTTGCATGCCTAGGATTAATTGACGCAGGGCTAATTATTAGTGTAAAAAGTTTATGCCCTAACAG
>Ga0209367_1006078_pt1 | contig 16734 bp, 9 predicted proteins | sample WorMetLIZISLAND2_FD_187412 | JGI IMG/M metagenome (GOLD analysis project Ga0209367, IMG submission 187412) | Marine gutless worms symbiont microbial communities from Max Planck institute for Marine Microbiology, Germany - Olavius geniculatus... ... | reverse complement strand
TGGCCGATGTGTATTATGGTCCCGATGGGCCGAGTCCAAGTGATATGCGATTTTCGAAACTATAACTACTGAACTGGAAATGCTATAGGCTTTCGCGCGTCTCGTGAGCTTTGCTCAAATTTCTTGTTTTCTTAAGACGAAAGCAATTGCATGTTTTGGATGGGAGTTCGACCCCACATTTTTTCTTCTCCTTTGGGCCAGGGATCCTTTTCTCACTTAATGTGAGACTCCACAAGTGTATTATTTGCTAAATGACGTCTAAATTCGTTAAGCGGGTTAAAGCAAGGTGCAGCGAATGTGACAGACGACAGACAGACAGACAGACAGACCACGCTACGGAGAAATGGGTAGCTGCAAAAAGCAATAGCGCCTAAAAACTGACAAGAACAGACCAACACGAGCAGATCATAACCGAGCGAAGCACAATCAATGCGGGGGCACAAATTCAGTTAAGTAAAATGAGCATACACAATATTACGCAGTGAAATCAATAATTATCCAGTAGGCCTATTCGTTTTTACGCGCAACAACAGCTACTGCTGTACCTGTAGCGCGTCTTAGCCATCGCAATTATGTCTGTCTGTCTGTCTGTCTGTCTGTCTGTCTGTCTGTCCGTCTGTCACACGGGTGGATCAGTCAAAAACGATGCAAGCTAGGATCACCAAATCTTTACCATTGACTGCCTGGCAGACTCTAGTTTCAGGAACTGTAAAGCTTTCCCATAAATTCGAAGGGAGTCACCCCAAACGAGGGCGTTAAATGAGAGGGAGGTAAGCAAAATTTGCTATATCCAGCCGATACGACGTTAGCAGAGCGATATGTGGCGACCTCTGGTGAGTACAAGTAAATAAAACACTGTAGACACTATAGCCGCGGGTCGTCTGGCGCCTGGCACCCTTTGGTGAATGACTTAGACTTTGTTTTACTGTGTTTCAAATTCAAACATGCACCGAAACTGTTGCGCGTTTCTGTTTGCGTTAGCAGATCACTTGTTATAATCGTACGAACGGCCTAGCTCTTGCAAGTGTATCGGAGCCTGACAATAGTTTCTTGGGTTCTACATGTACAGTCAGTTTGTTTGTTTTATATACGCCTACAAGACTACAACTTTTTGTATATTTGATGTATCTTGTACGTCTTAGGCCTATCGGTTGTTTTGAGCTTGGTTCTCAGTAGCCTACCATGCAGTGCAAGTGATTGCCTGGAAAAACTCGTGTGGGAAATAACTTCTCAAGCGGGACATAGGCTACTACTGATTCCGAGAAACTCATATTTGAATGGCTTTAAAACGGCTTCTGAGGATGGACCAAAGTAAAGCCTGCCACGCATGGTTTTCGTCCAACGCATTCAACAAACGCAACGCGAGAATAGACGCCGCTTCTGTCTTTGCGTTATGGCCGTTGCGTCGCTTGCGTCGCTGCGTTTGTTGCGTACTTTCTCGCGTTCGTTGTGTCCATTGCATTGGGTAGAAACCAGACCGAACAGAGATGCATTTGGTGCAGACGTTACGACTGCCAGATTGCCTGGTGTTTGCACGTGCGCTGGCGTGCATGGTAGAGACTATAGAGACAGAGACGACGAGTTGACCGATCGCACTCTGGACAGTGACATGTACTCACTCACCATAGAGACGTATATACACTGCGTCTTCGTCGTTGATAAGATATCCACCAAGCAACCCAAAGTTCAGTGTACATACACGATGTTCAGGGTGGAACAGAAAAACGTTCTCCGACAACGATAATGCTAACATTTTACCTATCTACGATAATGTTTCAGTTACTGCAATGTATATCCATTGATGAGATAACAAGAAAGCCCAGCTGTCATTAGGGAAGACGCGCTACAGCATATACAATTCTTGCTGCATACTGACCTACAAGATCATCTAAGGTCGATCATTTTCATGTCATTTGAAAACCAATACGCCACTTACCATTAGTGATTAATAGCAACCTTAACCGTTGTTCTCATTGTTTTTGAAATATGGCCAAAGTTAGGTTGAAAACGCACATTTTCCTATCCCCTTCCATTCAACCCAAATTTTGAAAATGTTCCCGTTGCACTAGATCGCGGAAATTTTGCATGCTTAGGTTTAAGACACATAGCTAATCAATCGTGTAAAAAAATCCTCTAAGACCTATACCCGTTAGCTAGAGTACATTCGCTACAGACGGTCAGACAGACGACGACGGACGACAATCGTGCTATAAACGCCTATAAGCTGTATCGCGTCAAAAATTATGAAACTAGCACAACCGGACGAATAGGGTGTGTAATTTCAGTTACCGGTTAAACCGTTGCTAAAACTGAGTTATGCGTTTCGCACATTTACAATAGGCTATCTTATGATGATAACCTTTGTCGCTATACAAGCTATCATCTTGATGAAAACTCTCTTAGTTGAGCGAAGTTTGTTAATGCAAGTTAGCCTACCTTCTACGATGACCGTTTTTTCAAATCCTTTTCTGCTTGTCTTTCTTTCCCACTGTTGTCTTTTACTTTCCATGTGTTTTTTTGCATTCTTCTCCTTGCGTTAATCTTGCCAGAGTATGTTGAACCGCCCGAGGCAAAGTGATAGTTCGAGAGAGAGAAAAATGTTCTATGGTAAAACTCACACAGGGTAGCAGAAAAACAGAGATAGAACCTACTTTACGTTTTTGTCATTCTGGTGTATTTTTTGTTCGGAAAAAATATATTTATCGAGATATTGAACCATATCCCCAATACACAAAGTTGAAAGGATGTACGTAGTTCAACGCCATAAAATATTTGCTGATAATTTTATGCGAATATTGTTGCGTCTTTTCGTAACGTTTTAGTTTTTATCGTAGGCCTACGTGCTTATACTTAAGTTGCACCCTGTATATAGTTTTGGACTTTAACGTTGATGTTAGTATCACAGTGTACGCATAATGCTGCATTTAGGTACACCGTTGTAGAACTATCAGACATTAATGCTTAGTTTCACAGAACTTATTTTCATTGCATCTATAATAACAACTATAAGGAGTGTTTGTACGGCAACAAACAACGAAAGAAATATTCAAGTTAGTAAGAAATGACTTTTGTGTTATGTATAGGTAAACTAGGAAACGCCATGTGAAACTTTTTGTGTGCGTTTAGTAACGTTTAGTAACGTACATTTGTTTTTTGTAGTACCATAGTAACAACATATTCGTGGTGGTTAGTGTAATTACTCTTTACAATAAAACAACTTTTTAACGGGTGGGTCTGTAATTTGTGATTTCCGAAACTCAGCCACAGCCAGTGGCGGATCCCCTATGCATAAGTAAACTCTATATGCTCTGCCGAACTGCTAATTAAAAAGTTCGCGTATCAGAAAAATTATTAAAATTATTGCCATCAGATGTCATATTTTAAGGCTAAAATGCACCAAATTCGATTTCGGCTAGGGCTCCGCCCTAGACCACGCTGGAGGAGCTCACAGCGCTCCCCTGGCCCCCTAACTGGATTCAAGGGGTCCTACTTCTAAACGAAGGGAAAAGGGAATAGGAAAAGGGCAAAGAAGACAAAAATGAAGGGGAAAAGGAGGGGGAAAAGGAGGGAAAAAGAAAGGGGCAAGGGGGATATTTCGCCCCCACCTTGGCTAAAGCCTAGATCTGCCACTGGCCACAACAGTCAGATATTTGCCGCAAAAAATAAACGGTAGCAGAGGTGAATATTGATAAAGACGTAGAACAAAACATGCAGGCCTAGTCGTGGATAATGAACGTTTTCTATTAGTTTCTTGGTCGAAATAAAGTTACTGTGTCACACGGCATTTGTTGACAAATTAATATATGTTGACGTATAGAGATGGGTCAACAAAGCGAAGATTCTATGTTCGATGTGAGTATTTACGCCGATGCTCATGACCGACCCTCGCTACTGGTGCCTACAGTTCGCGCTACACCGGAAACACTGGTTGGATTCGGCAGGCTGGTACCCGACTACGATGCTGAACAAGTAACTCGTGTCACGTGGCCTACGGCCGGCTGGCGATCGCTCCATCCGGGAACCGGAAACCACCAGGTGCGTGTGATGTCATCCTTGAACTGTACGTCAGTGGAAATACGAGTATCTTCACATACGCATGGCAAAAAATGTAGCTGAAAGTAGTGTGATAAACTCATTAAGTATGTCTGGTGTTTTTTTGGAGTTGTCGCTGCCAACGTTAGATACTGTGGTCCATAATTCTCGTGTTCTTTTTGCTAAACAGTGTTCTAGGTCGAGTAATAAGATTGTTCAGTGGTTCTTAACCATACATGTGTATTAGTGTTTTATTTTTCTCTTTTATCACTTTTTATTATACATTTGTAGTTGTGTAGTTCTATGGACTTTATATGTCTGAATTAAACTGGATTGATTGATTGATTGATTGATAAAAAGTGTACCCCAAACTAAATAGCTATACTTTGTCAGAAACTTGCACCTATAGGTTTGTCTAAAATTTTTGGCATATTAACTGCAAGTCAAGTCAAGCATAAGTTTTGGAAAAAAATGCAGCACCATTTATATTGGCATTTAAAATGCACCATCAAAATATAAAGTTTAAGCCTACAGCACAGCAGATTTGAATTGCAAGTTTAATTTTCGCAACACTGATGTTGTGGAAATTACAGTTTTGAGTGTCCGGTGCATTCTCCTGGCCTAATACTAGCACGTTAGGTAAAGCAACGTTTTGAGCAATTTACGTTGAAACATGAAAAACGCTAATATGTTAAGCGTTACGATTAGCCTACAATTAACTAACCATCAAAGCGTCGACGATCGTACATACAAAGGCCAACCGTTACAGTTTTCGGCGAAGAGCCTCTTGAATCTGCCGAGCTGAGGCTATTGCATGAGCTGATCTTGAACTGTCTGATCTAGACCTAGCCCACATGTGAAGCTATTGTTTTCATGATTTCGTTGGACGAGTTTGATAGGCTATGCGGCTTTTATGTGAATATGTCCGGCTGTCTATGTGTCTGTCCGTTAATTATTTTATAGTGAATAAACGTGTGCGCCCGCCGGTAATACAACGATTCATACACTACTTTTATGTCTGCTTTGCTACGTTTTATGTATAGGTTGTAGATATACAAATAAGTAAGTAAATAAAATGTGAATTTAGATAGCGCATAACGTTAACAATTAACCGCTAATGCGCTTTAATACAACAATCAGAACCAGTAGTTTATTTATTACAGTTAAATTTACCACTATACTAACGTCATTTATCCAAGCCTTCATTTGAGTCCCCCAAAACTTCAAACTTCACACAATAGGCCTCTGGGGGCGTCGGCACCTACTCAGCAAACACCGACGTGCAGCACGTTTCAGCCAGTGTTATTGTAATTTCAGTTTAATTTTTAATTGTAATTTTAATTTAATTTTTGATAAAATTAGTAATTCTAATTTTTTAAAAATTTATACTTTGTAATTCTAATTTTAATTTCTTAGACTTTGCTATTTTAATTCTAATTGTAATTTTAGTTCTATGTGTGGGGCTAAACACAATAAAGAACAAAAACTGCCAGTAATCTCAAGTATTCAAACTGCATACAAATGGTATGCCGACTGTCGGTGCCGACTGTTCTTAGTTTGCAAACTGCTAGTCATCATTCAGACACGACATAATCAACAGTACTCAGTTATTGACAACTAGCCACTGTACCCTTCGGCAGTTTGGCTAGCATTGCACATTTTAGTTTCAGGAAACTTTTTTCCAGACTTTGTTTTGTTTTGTTGCGTTTTGTTGCTGTCAGTTCGCCACAAACAGATAACAGTTTGTCAGCAGTGCCTGAGAAGCTGGTGCTGCAACTTGACTTAGAGCCATCCCCAATGCATTTACATTTGTATATTGAGATTCTTTAGACATCCAGTAGCCTACTGTACAGCATCAGTGTCCTCAGTGAGGGATACAGATTACAGATAACTAAATAGTTTTGCATTTCATTATGAGGTCCAGATGATCCATCATAATAAATTGTAATTTCGGTCACTTGAGTGTTTTTTGCTAAGATTTCTAACTATAGTGGGAAAAAACTGAACAACTGAAATTAAAATTAAATAAAAATTAAATTAAAAGTCATTTTAGACTTTATAATTGTAATCTTATTTTAATTTTTTGGAACCTTGTAATTTTAGTTGTAATTATAATTAATTAAATGAACACTTTCTCGTTTTTATGGATTGTAATTTTTATTTTAATAAATTACAGCAACACTGGTTTCAGCGCGCTCGGCCGCGCTGTATCGTGAAAAAGCTAATATGAAGCGCTGCGCGGAAACGTGCTGCGAGGGATCGTGAGATAACCTATTTGGGAGTATGTGCACAACCTCGATGTGTCACTGACGAAAACATAGCAGGCACCCGTGAAATTGTGCACTATTGTCAGGTTAAACAGTAGATATTATACAGCAATAATTTGTCGTTGGTGATGCAGGCGGTGGTGGACGGCGAGTTCGTTGTGCACTGGGACAAAGACATCATCATCTGTACCAACTGCACCGTCAGCGCAGTCGATTCTCTCGGCATTCCTTCAGGCCGGCTTGACGTCACCCGCAACTACATACTGGCCCGTCTGGCCAACAGCCACCCAGACGGAGGTCAGGTCTTTTTCCCACCACCGGGAGGACGCCCGTTCGTCATGTTGCTGGCTCCGGCTGCAGTGGGTGACGACGTGCGCCCAGAACACTTCAGAGCGTTCTACTTCGACGGCACGCAGGGCTTCCAGATCGCTCCAGGGACGTGGCACAACCCGCCTTACTTCCAGCCGCCGGCACCCGTCGGCGGCGGCAGCGACGAAGGGTCCGAGCGGATGGTGTTTCGAAACAAGCAGAGCTCGGTCTTCGCCTGCGTCTGGATGGACAGTTACAAGGAGTTCGGCGTCTTCCTCAAGTTCCCGCTCACCCTTGACACTGACATTTCACTGCCCAAGCAGCCGACCACCATCTAGACGATGCTTAACTGACTGCTGTAGTCGACTGTAGTGTTTTAAGCGGCATGTCTGCTATTCAGACGGATGCTGCCCCGTTCGTGTGTCCCTGTGACATTTGTGCACCCTGCTAAAGCCCTTGGATTGAATGATATGCCATTTGACGGCGACACTCGCGTGACCCAAAGTAACGTTGCAGGGGCTCCGATCTTCCACGCGAAAAAAATTTTCGGTCGAAACTTTAGGGTCCGAGCGGATGGTGTTTCGAAACAAGCAGAGCTCGGTCTTCGCTTGCGTCTGGATGGACAGTTACAAGGAGTTCGGCGTCTTTCTCAAGTTCCCGCTCACTCTTGACACTGACATTTCACTGCCCAAGCAGTCAACCACCATCTAGACGATGCTTAAATGACTGCTGTAGTCGACTGTAATGTTTCAGACGGCATGCTAGCTACTGAGCCGGATGCTACCGTGTCCGTCTGTCTGTATGTCTGTCACACTTGTGCACTCTGCTAAAGTCCGTAGATAGGGTCATTTGGCAAGGACACTCGTTTGACCTCCACGCGAAATTAAGATATCGATCAAAACTTTAGTAATTTTTGCGTTGAAAATCGCTATCAAACCGTTGCGAATAGCGAAATAAGAGCTACTGTGAGTCTATGAGAAGCTTACAGAAACTTATCCCTACCCGTTCTATTCGCTAGATGGCAACACTAGTTTGGATAAGTTTCACAATAATGAGGTTACTGACGGAGTTTTAGAAAGTTAGGTTACAACAATCTGTTATGATTCTTTTAACAGAAGACGCTATTGCAAATGTTCAGGTGGTCAAAGGTTTATGGGCAGCGCCAGAGGGGGGTATTGGGCAACTGCCCTTTGTGTCCTTGCCCTTGCCCTCCGGTTATTCTCAAGAAAAATTTTTATGATGACAAAGTGTCCTCTGGTAACCGGTGTGACTTATTAAACGTCAATTTTGCAAGACAACACATATCTGTGATGTTTTGGTGTTTTAAATATTAAAAACAGGCAAATTTGCAGCTTCCATTGAAACGTTCAAGAGCTAAACGTTTTAGCTCCATGGCGGGCTTTGGCCCTTTGATCCTTCTCTCCCAACCAGGGATCTGCCTCTAGATCCCGCTACGTTTTTTGATGCACACAATAACTGAATAATGTTTACATTTGGCCCACACACATAACATTTATGATTGTCTCTCGTGTGTCCTGGCCCTTGCCCCCACGTTGCCCCCTAGCTTCAAACTTAGCTCCGCCCATGCAAAGGCTAATATTTTCAATCTACATGACGCTTTATAAATCATTTACTTACTTACTTACTTACTTACACTGTGTCTCAAAAAAGACGGGACCGTAACATTATTGATCAGAACTTTAAGACGAATTGCCGTGCAGCAGCCGGCAGATATTAATAATTTTTGGTAAGAATATTTCTTACACAATTGGTCATCAAACGACCATTTAAGCCCGAACTTTACCCAACTCGTGCTTCTGCACTATCTAGGAAAAGGCGAACACACGAAATAGACGTTAAAATGAACAAAAAAACGTCAAAAACATCCCCGATGTTATCAGTTGTAACTTAAGGATTGAAATAGTTTTGGTACTAATATTTCTGACAAAGCTGGCTTTCAAACTGCTGTTTAAGTTCCCACTCACCGAATGTATGTTTCTGCATTACCTGGGAAAAACAGAACAAGCTAAACTCAAAATTGGTAAAGTTAACCCAGAAATTTGAAACAGTTTACCGATGGAAGGCGTTAAGATAAAGTTATGAAAACTCAACGATTTTTGACCACTAAATCCAAAATCTCAGAAACGCCGCGACTGCGAGATATGATTACGGATTGATTCAAGTATTGAAGGCTAATGCAAAGTTAGGTATAAATTCGCTGTTGAGTGAAAGAATACCTAGGCTTCCTACATTCTTGCCAAATAATTTGCCAATTCTGCGATTTGGTCAGTGATTCTTAAGGTAGGCCTATTGCATTTTCAGTCGCCCTTTCATTTTAATGTTCTGTCAAAACTGCAGCAGCAAAACTATAGCGACAACAGGAGCCTGCCAATTGCATCACTACGATGGAGTTGGCGGGCACCTGCTGTCGCTATAGTGGCAGATCGTTCCACGCTATCGAGCTGACGAATATTTCATGCCCTGCTACAGTGCGCAGTGGAGCACAACCGAGTTGATTTATCAATTTCATAACGCACTTGGGCACGCCTATAGAGCACTGGGTGTATACCGTCATTTGACACAGCGACAGGCCAGCCTGGCGTATCTGTTTACGACGTGACGTATAAGACGTGTAATGTTTTTGTGCGATGACGGAGTGACATATTCTGTGGCCCCCATCACGACGTATTGTATGCTATACGTGTGCTGTCCATGCGCCGGCCACGGGCGTTAGCTGACTATCAACATTAAGCCTAGGCCTATATTGCTGATTAAAATGCTTAAAGGTGGTGTATAGCTCTTTATAAGAAACCCGTCTCAAAGGTACGGAGTGTCACCTGCCGTATAAAATCACACAATATTTCCTGCCACCCGACACACGTGAACGCGCCCCGCCTTAATCCCAGCCAGATAAGTCGGTACTCGATTTACCTACCCTGGAGGGATGGAAGGCTGAGTCGATCTAAGCGGCTAGTTACATACTAAGATGGTTTACCTGCACGCAGGCAGTCACCCATCCAAGTACTAACCCGGCCCGGCGTAGAGCAACTTCGTTGATCGGACACAACGCGTTACCGCTACACCATGCCACCAACCAACTTGTGTACTGTTTTCAGAAGACAACGTTGTCCAGTGTCGTCTCATAACTTCTGTAATAGCCGACCAATCGTAATAACAAGAAGCCCAGCTGTCGCTAGGGAAAGACGACTGCATCGCCCACGTTCGAAACGAGTCCGACTTTCAATCACGGAGAAAAAGTGATTTTTCAAAGGTAAAACAGTTCCATGCACGCTATGTTAACGGAACGCTACTCTCGAAAGCTACAATGAACGCTAGTATAACAGATATCGGATGCGCGCGGTTATCTCGCTAGGCGATATAAATAGCTACAGCCGTAAATAACCAATGCAAATATCGGACGCAGTTTTCGAAAATTTTTTCTCGCAATAAAAACGCCTTGCTAAAAAACACGCTACAGCCTACTGCAGTTTTCGTTAAAGTACTGACCTTCAAGGTCATTCAAGGTCAATGATTTTCATCTTAACTGGCAAAATGTATGCCACTTCCTATATTAGTGATTAATAGTAATTTTGGCTGTATCTCTCAACTGTCACCGTTTTCGAGATATGGCCAGTTTTCCGTTCAAAAGCGCATGCATATTTTCCCACCACTCTTTTATTCAACCCCGAATTTGAATGTTCCCCTTGCACTAGATCACTGAATTTCTGCACGACTAAGTGTAAGACACATGGCTAATTATTCGCGTAAAAAGTTTTTTCCTATGGCCTAACGTTTAGCCACAATACATATGTTACTTACAAGTAATTTGATCAAAGCTTACGTGATGCGCAACAGCATAGGTGCTGCCATCTGAGGGATCAGTGTGCAACCTGCAATAAAATAACGGTGCGTTTTGAAAAGATACATAAATTTGAGACTTCCGTTCGGTGTACTCCTTTAAGCCAGGAAGTCGAAACTAAAACGGTTAAAGTCTCCTTTTTATGCCAAAAAATCTGCTTGCATGTTGTCCTGGCATACATCTAGTAAACTCGGTGTAATTTACTGAAATTAAATTATTTCATTAAATTGCTAAATACCGTTTGATAGATTTTAAGGTCGTTCAAAGTCATCAATGTTAGTACCCCCGGGAAGTCGTCAGCAGCGCATGTTATGATAAGCAGCATGTTTGTGTTTATCTAAAATCGTTTTTTTATGCTAGACAAGTTAGTAGCGGTATAATGGCGACTTTTTAGGAAAAGTATCCCTATTATTTTGAAGCGCTCGTTCGAGAGGAATCCTTTCACCCAGCGGCAATGAGGCATCAAAGTTTGTCGCAAAAACTATAGTTCTTGTGGAAGCACACAGTGATAATTTCGTGATTCCAACTTGCACCGTGTTGATACAATCGCAGAGTGTGGCGGACGGACAGACAACACAGACGGAATCCTCTACGATAGCTAAGATGCGCTTAGTACTACGTGCTGTCGCGCGTGAAAACGGTTACCGTTGTTACTGTTTATTCGCGCGTCTTAGCCATCGCAGAAGTGTCTGTCTGTCCGTCCGTCCGTCCGTCTGTTACACGTTTGAACCGTATCAAAACGGTGCAAGCTAAAATCACGAAATCTTTAATGTGGGCTGCTTAAAGGACTCCAGTTTTTCGTGACAAAATTTCGTGCCCCTAAGTGAAGGGGTTCCTGTCGAACAAGAGCGTAAAAGAGAGGTACCTCCTGAAAAGTCGTTATTTTACCGCTATTGGCTCGCGTGAAAACAGTTACAGATAGGCTCAAACATGCTGTTATCATAACAAGCATTAGTGACAAGTTTTTTATGAGCATCAACATCGATTATCTTGGGTGACCTTGAACCCTCAAAAATAAGGGATGTTAGTACATTTTTCGCAATTTTGGGCTGCGACATATACTTTTAAGAGTGAATTGCGACGAAATGGCTGGAGATAAACCAAGACAATCTGAGAAAGAAAAATTTGCTCAAATTACTTGTCGTTAGTCGAAAAACAGCGAGACAACTGGCACACCATTATCAGCGAGAAATGAGTTGACCAATACGTGTCAGCACTCAACCGAAACCTATTACATAAAGCATCCAATGATGCCTTTACGGCCTTCACGTGTCGATGTTTAACTGAGAAGTTCACTAAATCAGTCAGTCGGTCGCTCATTCAGTCTGACATTGTCGACGTTTTGCTGCTGCTCAACAAAGCAGTAATAAATTGTCGTAAACGTCAAGCGCCTATACATAGAGTCCCAGGTCGTACTATAGCCTAGTCCACCGTTGTATAGTAGGTGTGTGACGGCATGACAGCAATTATTGGGCCTACTGTGTTATGTAGACTGCAGACTACTGGGCCTATTAGATGTAACTATCGCATAGACAACGCACTATGCATTTCACTGGGGTGTGCAATAGTCTCCTGTTTTTTCTCAGTTAAACTTTTTGTTTTCAGCCGTCTTAACGCAGTAATATCTCTGCAAATCAGTTTTACATCTCAACACACGGCGGTGCAAGAATTTTTTTAATAAAAACTAGCCATTGAGAGCGATCTATTTTTGAGTCAGCGGCAAGCCAATGAGTGACTGCATGTTACCACACAGTAATTTGTCGTTATCCGTAAACGGTCAACTCAGCCTGGCCATCCCTCTGTGGGTAGGCGCAATGAGTACTAGCGAAAGTTGGGACGTAAACAGGCACACCGCGCGATACACTGGCCCCGTATCCCTGGTCTCGCAGTGTAAAAACTGGTGTCTGGCTGAGGGCCTTAGGAAACGGAGATCAGCGCCGCCCTATGGGCCGTAAGGCTCGGGAAGGACATTACGTTTTTTACGCGCGACAGCAGAATGCTTCGCGCGCGCATTTTAGCCATCGTCTAGGCGTCTGTCCATTTGTCCATCCGTTTGTCTGTCTGTCACACTTGTGATCTGTATCAAAACGGTGCCGGCTAGGATCACGAAATCTTTACCATGGGCTACCTCAAGGCCTCTGGTTTTTCGGAGAGATAGGAACTACCGTGCAGGACATTAAACAGGCGGAGTTGTTCTCCGACAGACGATCGTAAAGCATCCGCACTTCTTTACTGACAGGCCTTAAGTCTACACGAATCACCGTGATGTAAGTACATCTCTAAAGGTCCCGACGAGCATCCGAAAACAATCATTCAGCTTACTTAATTGGAAAGCCCACCCCCGACACCACCTACTTCAGACAATCATAATCATCATCACCCATTGACCCGTATAACCCACGCTCCGCCCGTCCGTGTAGACCTATAATAGTCCGCCAACTGTCTAGGTGTGTCGAGCAAAGGCATGCCTACAGCGTGAGGTCATACAATGTTGAGAGACATTGTGCACGTACGACGTTTCATATTCACAATATTCACTCAATTGTGACCACGTCTCGCCGTGTAATGCGTCGCTGATAATAGCTAACCTAAACATAGACTACAACACTCGGCCATAGACAGCGTTGTGCATTCTAGCTGCATCGCTTCACGGACCACGTCAACAACTGTGACACTGTACGTACGACAATCTTGTTGTTAGGAGTATACCATAAAACATTGCAAAAATCGCAATCCGGGTGAACTTTGAAGAAAATAGGAAACGTAAAACTTTCTTACACAAACGCGGCTTTGTCAGCAACAGTATTGTGAAGTTATTAGTTGAAAGATAATATAAGTTATTAGTTGAAAAGTGTCATTAAAGACATTTTTGTCTGTCTGATATGTTTTTCATATGGTATGTGTGTTTGTCTGTTTTTGTTTCTGTCTATATGTTTGCTACCGAAATATCATGGTGAATATATCGACTATAAATCAACGCGCGATAATCAGATAATGCTATTTTTGCCATATAAAGCAGTTCATAAGATAATTATGAACACGTCGTAAAGTCCTTCCTAGGCCACAAGGTCTATAGAGCGGCGTTAATCTCCGACTTCTTAGCCTTCAGCTAGACGTCAGTTTACACTGCGAGACCACGGATACAAAGCTGGTGCATAGCGCAGTGTACCTGTTTACGCCGCAATTGCTTACAACAGATGCTAGAAAAACTGTTGCAAACATTACTTTTGTTAAACACGCAAAATGACATTATTCGTTTGACGGAGTGGTACAGTTGCTACTACGAACTTGAATACGTCACTTTTCACTGCAGTGCAAGTAATGCACTGTTTGCCGCTGATGGCAAACAACAAGTAATATGAGCAACGCGCGCGTGACGCGCCACAGCATCGGTGCTGCCACATGGGCAGTCAACGTGCAGTAAAATAATACAGTGTAATGCGCTTCTAAAGGAGGTACTCAAATTTGTCACACTGCAGAGAGAATTTCTTGAACGTAAGAAGTCGAAACTTAGACTGTTAGCCTCTATGCGTTTTATGATGCAAATTTTATACGCAGGTTGTCTTGGCTTATCTCCAGCGATTTCAGTGCAATTTACTGTTAAAGTAAACCTAGCAGTCAAACGTAAAAAACGCAAAGTTCTTCCCGAGCCTTACGGCCCATAGGGCGGCGCTGATCTCCGTTTCCTAAGGCCATCAGCCAGACACCAGTTTTTATACTGCAAGACCACGGATACGGGGCGTGTGTATCGCGCGGTGTGCCTGTTTACGTCCCAGCCTATAAAACCAGTACCAAATTATACTGCTTGATGACAGAGGCACATGTGTGTGAACAAATTGCCTAAGGTCGTTATCCGGCAGTATCCTGGTGCGGAGTGCGCCTCTGAGTTACCTCAGGATTACAAGTCCGACACGTTACCGTTAGATTACCGAACCACACGCAGTCAAAATCGCCCCAAAATTACTAAAACACGATTTTTTAATGTCAAGGTCGTTTACGTGATGTTGGTACACTATTTAGACTCGTCAGCAGTTCTTGTTGCCATAAGCAGCAAGTCTCTGTCTATTCGCAATTGCTTTTACGCAAAATTAGTGGATAGTAGCAGAAATCGCAAATTTTGACAAAATACCCAATTTTAGCGGCCCCATACTAAAGACTCCTTGAATCTAGGGGATCAAAACTTCAGCTGTTGAAATCTTTGTTTACTGCTAAAAATTTTATATGCATGTTGTTTTGGTTTATCTCTAGCCGTTTCAGCGCAATTGACTTTTAAACTATGTGCCACAGCCAAAAATTGCTAGGGGTTTAAGGTCGTTCAAGGTCATCGATAATGATAACTTTCGGAAAGCTCACCAGCTGCAGTGCTTGTTATGGCAAGCAGCAAGTCTGTGCCAATCTGCAACCGTGTTTACGCTAGAGGAGTCAATAGCAGAAAAATAACGACTTTTAGCGGTACCCTTCTTTGACGCCCTCGTTTGAGAGGAATCTCCTCACCCATGCAGGGGCACGAAATTTTGTCACAAAAGCTAGAGTCTTTGTAATAGCCCATGGTGAAGACTGCGCGAACGTAGCTTGCATCTTTTTGATAAGGCTGCACAGTGTGTGGGACATACGGACGGACAGACGAACAGACCCCTTTGCGATCGCTAAGACGCGCTTAGCTCTTCGTGCTTTTACGCGTAAAAACAGCGGCAAAATGGCATAAGCATAAGCCACTTCAATATGCACCACATTTAATCATCACAAAAACCAGTTAGGGTCTGATTTTTATTTTCCAGGGTAGTTGACTGAGTAAGGGTCGAGGGTAGAAGACAAAAAGTACAATGTAGTTCAGTGATAATTTTTATAGGCCGCTTATGTGCCCTTTGTGCCCTTGTTCAAGCTCTTTCATTATTCATTTTGTCAATGCCTTTGTATTTGCTTGACTAAATGAATAATTTGATTTGATTTGATTTGATTTGATTTGATTTATCAGTATTATCCTTAAGCGTTGCTGTTTTGCCGGAAATCGCAATGCAAGATTTGAGTCAGCTTATCCTTAGGCCTATACCGGCTCCAGTATTTTTGGCAGGGGGGAGTCGCAGTGGCGGCGGCAGCGCTGAAAATTTGCCAGGTTTTCACAAAGCCCTGAGAATATTTTGCCACGTCATTGGTACAAAAGTGAAGTTTGCAAACTAAGTTCACTTCACCGTAAGGACGTAATTCTGATTTTGGATAGAATGATTATAGTCTACATACAGATCGGCGATTTGACGACAGTCGCCAAAAATTCACACGATGACAAACCGGATAAATTTCATGTTGCACTGTTTCGTACGAAAGTTCTATGTGCATTAAACTTGCAGTGGCCATTACACGCAAAATTCGTTAACTTTGACACAGTACTCTAGATGTACTATGAAGGTGCCCCGGCTTCCGCGCAGCACGATTGCTCGCAACTGGCAGCAACATGCAACAGTTTGCTCACTGTCCGTCATTTGCAAACTTTTAACAAACGTAGGTTTGGCTCAGGTATCGAAGTATCACATGCACGTCCCAGCGCCAGGTCCTAGTTTCAGTTGCAGGTCATAGGACCTACCAGGACCAGACGTAGCACCGTTCCTGGAGCGTCGCCGTATATATGGCTATCGATGACGTCACATCCAGTCATTGAACCCAATGTACACGCCGAGTTTACCTCACCCCGTTTATCAGTTTTGTGGAATGCGCGATTTCAATCCGAATAGCAGCAACGACGACAACAACAACTGTCAAGCTGTGTTGTGTCTTAGTGAGATGTGGCCGAGATGTGTGTATGACGCTTGTAGAAAATCGTGCTGTCGATTTATTTTTCGCGTCTGATTAAGCTTACTGTAGTATTTCTCGTCATGTGCGTTACATTTTCTTGTTGATTTAGTCGTCAGTCGTGTTTGTAGCACCTCTGCCCTGGCATCGTAGATGTGTGTCTAATGCTATGTGTAGATATCACTGTGAATGTATGGCTGATTGTACCTGTACTTGTAAGTAAACTTGTGGTGGTAAGGCGACTTCTACGTTACGTGACGGTGTTATTATAATAGACTCTGGATGCTATCCAATCGTAGTTCGAGTTATAGGATTGGCGCCTTTGTATGTGGGACACTGATTGAAATCGCTGGCTGCCATTGGGTAGTCCCAGCACTAAGTAGGTCATCGTGAGTTGACAGGCGCGAATTAGTTGTTTGGAAGCCAGTTGGATGTGAGATGTTGATCTGAACGCAGACCTGTGGTCATACGCGTTTTGTGGCA
>Ga0209367_1006077_pt1 | contig 16734 bp, 9 predicted proteins | sample WorMetLIZISLAND2_FD_187412 | JGI IMG/M metagenome (GOLD analysis project Ga0209367, IMG submission 187412) | Marine gutless worms symbiont microbial communities from Max Planck institute for Marine Microbiology, Germany - Olavius geniculatus... ... | reverse complement strand
AAAAAAAAAACGGCAAATACACGAATATAAGCGTCGTGCAAAAACGTCGGCTAACACTACATAAATTACCGATTTCAGCTATTTTTGTTGACACAGTTACGTGCTATATAGGACACGGAATGAGAATCAGGCTTATAGAAAAACTCTACCGCAACAAAACTTTAAAAACGTGTTTTTATATGTACTATTTGTACTAATCTTTTGTCATATATTTTAATGCCGGTTTAAAAAAATGTTAGCAAAGTCAGAAATACAATTCGTGTGGCACATAAAAACAAACGGGGAGTTTCAGACATGATTAACTTAAAAAGCATCCAGTTCTCACGCGCCACGTCGAATTCGTAATATAGCACTATAAATTAAGCTGTGATGTGGTGTGGCATCGGAACCGGTTGAATTTTGCAAATCAGCGCACAGCGAAAAGAATGCGCCGAAATATTAACGCCTTTGAGTAGATCGATCTCGGGACCACACTACACGACATCATCGATCGTGGGCGGCGCCACTTCTCTCCTCCATTCATTTTTGTCTTTCCCTCTCTACCCTACCCCCATTCCCACTTTTCCCACCCTTTATCTCACCCCGCATCCGTCTCAATCTGGGGTGCCATCTAGCGAACGCAGAAGAACAGTTAACGAGAGAGAAAAACATTTCCGTTACCGCCGTGATATCGAAACTTGAAAGAATTACGCCGAGACGTGAATACCGAATGAGTCAACGACAGTCGATGGAATAGGTTACTCTAAATGACTGCTTTTACTAGCAACGTGTTGCGCCAATCTATGATGAGTCTCATGACGTTTTTTTCACGAAGGTCGATACGTCAATTTAAAAAAAATCTTTTCAATTAGCTTTGGTGAACGAAAGTTTTTTTTTTTTCTCATCAGAACATTAGATAATCGTTCTACCGAAAGTTTTAGCTTTTCTGGCGTCTGAAACTGCACTAAATTCATTTTCTAAAACTCTCCCGTAAAGTTTTTCGACCGACTGATGGCTCGGTGACTGTATGGGTGGTATTACGTTCATCTCGCGTACGCACATCTTGGGTGGTTTCTTGGGTGCAGGCGAATCTTTCGTCATTAATCGAAACCGAATATCAGCTAGCGAGAATGCACTAAAAATAGAAACCGGCGTTCAACCTGGTACAGCCAAAACCGCATTCGCAGCATCAAACAATTTTGAAAATTGAGTTAATTGCGCATTAAGTAAGTAACAGCAACAGCATGGGTATAAAAGCGCCCGTGCTAACTGTCCGCCCACTGACGCCGTCGGTGCCCTCCACAACTGTCTTACCACCCAAGACGTCCGCACCGAAAAACAGTAGCGACTGCCCAAGCCATAGCTGACTGTAGGCACTATATGGGTTCATCGGCGCTGAAAACGTCGGCTTAAATCTCACTTTATAAGCGCGCGTTTTTCCGGCCGGGTTTTATCTTCGCTTTGTGGCGCCGCTTCATTGACTGTGCTCTATTGCTGTGCGGGTCTCACTGCAGTGGGTGACGTCACTAACAGGTATATAGTGCACACAATGTAACGTTGCAGCAGAGCCAAACAGTAAGCTTATGCCCTACTGTTAACTGCCAGCTGTTCCGTTCGCTCCAGTTCCGATTGTATATTTTCCGTTCGTGCCTATGCGCTTTGGGTCATGCACCAATAAAATCACTATAATGTCGTGAGCATTAGATCTTTTGCTTTTTAATAGAAAAGTCGCATTTCACAGCCCATTATTTTGTCAGTGTTTATATATGAACAATTCTAAAAATACAACATTTTTCGAAAAAAGTTATAAATTCAATTAACAGAAAATAGAACCATGCGCTAAATATAATCGTGCAGGTGTTTAGCGAACGTTTTCACGTTACAACGTACTTAACGCATTTTTAACGTTATTAAATTGTAACAAAAACGTCTTAATATATATGTTTGTGTAGCTGGTTAAATATAACTGGTCACAAAAAATAACTGAGCTCTGACAAATATTCACATTAAAAATTTTCAAGCGACCGCGACAACTTTCGACGTTCGACCCACAACGAACAACCGGGATAGCGACAACGGGCAGCCCCCAAGACAGTTAAACACGTCGTTACAGTCGTTATGCAGTGTTAGCCGAATCAGCGATAACGTATTTGAATTTACTGCAAGTGGAACTAAACTGCAGACAAACCGATTTTTAGTCAACTGCCACGTAAACTAAAAGCTGGCCAAACCAAATAGCGACAATGTAAAATAATAATTATCATTCGATCTGTAAGCTTAGCTTTTCCTTGTATTCGCCAGGTGGCAGCAGTGTCGTCGGCGGATGTGTCAGATCCCTGATCGCTTCTAGGCCTATATAAGTTTGCCTATACGGCGAGGTCGGTCGTAATGGCTGGAACCGTGGTGCACGTGGGAGGTTCATGACAGGTATACGGAAGTTTGGCGATAGGCTTACTAGACAAAAGTACAAGTACAGGACAGCACAGAACAGGACAAAAGTGACCGATTGACGGATCAATGGTAACTGAATGTCAACGACGCCGTTGGTTGTCACGTAAATTTCAGGACCGGAGGAAAGGCGAACGTGACAAATACAAGACTAATACAAATACAGGACAGAACCAGAGTGCTCGAATCTCGAATGACGGAATAGTGTGATCGAGGCGTGTACCACAACACTGGGTTTTTAAGTGACTGTCATCATTCTGCAACATTGGTGTTGCTTCACCTATTTCACTTGGTCTTCCTTACTGGAGGTTCATGACAGGAGGGACCCCGGTAGTACTTTATAGTACAAGACAAAACGAACATGCAATACTAGTACAGTGCAGGATAGAAGAAGTAATCGGTTGACGGAACTGTGTGGGTGGCTCAGTTTTACCGGTGGACATTTGGACGTGTCCGAATTAAACCTACGGACTGGAAGAAAATAGGAAGAAAAAAACGCAAATAACAACGAATGTTCAGGTTTAAATTCGACGGCAAAGTTGGACATTTGGGCATGTCCAAATTGGACATTTAAGCCAGACGAAAACGCAATGCAAAGACACAAGAACATTGAATGCTTATATGCTTAAATTCCACCGCAAATATGTACGTTTGGACATGTCTAAATTGGACATTCGGGAAGTGTTGGTGGCTCTGTTGTACCGCTGGGTGTTTTTCCCACAAACGTACGTCTACAACTCAGCGTCAACGTGGGTGGTGGGCGTGGGAGGTTCATGGGAGGTCTGGGTGGTCCGTGCCGCCGCCTGGCGTCGACGTCGCGTGGTGCAGAACAAAAGTACAAGTACAAGTACAGTGCAGTACAAAAGTGGTAGAGCAGTGGGGCTCTTCTATACAATGCCTCGTGTTCCACACATAACTTCGAGTTTGTGGGGCTCTTTCGCGACCTTAATCGTCAAGTGGAAGTGTAGGAGACTTGTGTACCGAGTATAAACAAGACAAAAGTACAAGTACGCAGTACAAGACAAAGTAAATCGATTGACAAAACGGTGTAACGCTGCGTGTTAATTAATAATTCTGTGCTTAACAACAGCGACTTTAATTATAGTGCGAGCGAGAGTTTAATGACAGAGTAAGAGAAGACGTCTATATACAGAGGACAAAAGGACAAGTACACAGTACAGGAGTATCCTGATCGAATAACGGAACAATGCGTGTTCTACAATAATTCTAGGTCTATAACTCTAGACTCTGTCAAGTACACAACCTTTGGCGGTGCAAGTGAGAATTTAATATCAGAGACAGAAAAAGACACGTACAATCGTATACATGACAAAAGTAAAAGTGCAGTAAAGAACTAAGTTGATCGATTAACGAACAATGTATCTGGCTCCTGTACTATGCTGCGTGTTCCACAATAATTCCAGGTGGTCTATAACTGACTGTCGAGCTCGGTGCTGCACGTGGGTGGGCTGCACGTGGGAGGTTCACCGTCAGCACGGCATGTGCTCTTGGCCGAGGCCTGGCGTCGACGTCGCAGGGTCAGCCGGCGCGGCCGGTACTTGCCGTAGAGAATCTTGCGGAAGGCGGACCGGAAGTCCGGGTTGAAGACCGTGTATATGATCGGGTTAAGCAGACTGTTGAAGTATCCCAGCCAGTCGATGACGCTTTGGACTAGCGGCGGGAGGTCCAGACAACCCTCAGCGGCACAGAACGGACGGACTAGCGCCACGATGAAAAACGGAAGCCAGCAACAGACGAAGGACCCCGTGATGACTGCCAGAGTGCGGGCCGCTTTACGCTCTCGCTTCTGTTCCAGACGCTCCTTCGCACGCTGCTCCTGTATGACATACACATCGCAATTACACGCTAAAGGTCAAAGGTGGTGTATAGATCTTTATATAGAAAACTCATTTAAGAGCTACGGAGCGTCATCTGCCGTATGGGATCACACAGTGCTACAGGCGAGCGCGCTCCGTCTTAACCTCAGCCAGATAGATTTAACCACTGCGGACGGATGGAAGACTGAGTTGATCTAGGCGGCTGGTTACATACTGAGATGGTTTACCTGCCAGCAGGCAGTCACCCATCCAGGTACTAACCCGGCCCGGCGTGGAGCAACTTTGTTGATCGGACACAACGCGTTACTGCTACGCCAGGCCACCAATCTATCATTTATTATGCGGTAAATATTCACGTTAAGTCAATCAACAATTTTAATTCCCTTCGTCTATTGGAACAGTTAGATTTGGTTAGCCTACGGGTCAAATGGCGCGTCACCAATTATTTATACCAATCAACTTGTTTTCTTATAGTACAGTTTACGTTTCTTTTTGAAACATTATGTCCTTTCTCGTACTTGCGTTCGTCTGACTTTAATTTGCTGGCTGTCCCTAGCCTAGTCATAAGCTGCATTCATTTGTTTCGTATGCGTAAGAAAAAATTATGTCAGATCAAATCGCCACCGAGAACCAAATTATTGCATTTTTGCTAAACGACTTAACTACTCCACAATTTTGCCAAAAAAATTTATCACATATTGAATAACATAGACGCAAATACTATAGCAGCAAAGCACTAAAACACTCTTGAGAAAGCACAAGTTATCAAAACGCCGAATAGCACGTTTAAAACATATAAGTGAACTAAAATTGTTGGTGTTAGCCGTTAGTTACTGACCTTGGTCTTGACGGAGAAGCATTTCTTCCTGTCCATGATGAACTGTTTGGTGAGATCCAGCCAACTGCCGCGTAGACTCGGCGTGGGTGAGCTCTTCTGCGTGTATGGGTCAGGGGAGCTCTTCTGCGGCGTCGTCAGCAGCTGGAGCGACCTGGAAGGCGTCTCGAGGCTTTCGGATGGCGACTGGGTCCCGTTGCGGGGGCGTTCCGGCTCACACAGTGCCAGGCGGGTCGGTCTAATCACCGGCTGCAGCGGTCCTCGGTCTACGGCGTTTCGGCCGTCGATGTTTTCCACGTCCTCCTCCTCGTCGTCGTCACAGTTGACGACGGTCAAAGTGACCTTGGTTCCGCCCTCGATCATCGTTACCGGCCGCTCGCTGAGGGAAGGGGACTCGGAATCGAGGGAGTTAAGGGCGTCGACTGGATCGTCAGGGGTCCCTGTGTGAATGATGCCGTCGGACGCCGAGGAGGCGACCTGCCCGCCGTCAACGTCCGACAATTGCTGCTGCTGCTGCTGCTGACCACAGTGCTCCTGAAGCGGTTCCTTCGGACGTTCAAGCTGCTCTTTCTGCTCTTCCCGAGGCTGATAGTTTCGTTGCTTGAAACGATGCTGAATCTTCTGCTGCGGCGTTTCGAGCTGCTGTGTCAGCGCTTTCCTGTGACGCGTCAGCAGGTCCTGGTGCTGCTGCTGCTGCTGATGCTTGGTCTGTGGCTGGTGGCCGCTGCGGAAGCGCTTCTTGTGGATGCGCGCCCGGGCCGCTTGGAACACCTTGCCGTAGATGACCATCATGACGACGCACGGCAGGTAGAAGGCACAGACGGTCGAGAAGACTGTATATCCAAGGTCCTAACACAACGACACATAAGTCAGTAAGTAGATAAGTAAGTACATGTATGCGTAAATTCGGAAAACGACCAATGTGAGCAAATACATAAGTATCTAATTACGCAAATTTGGAGAGCGAACAATATCGGCGAACGGTCATTAAATACTGTGTGAAAAGTAAAAGGCCTTAAGAAGTTAAAAATGTGCACAGCACTCAAAAATCAAGGTTAAAACTACAAACCGTCACCTTCCACGCAGACATCCGACAAAGATAAACGTGCATTTTTAAACCCCCGCCACGTAATCTGGTACACCGGAAAGATGAAAGACTGAAATTACATGGTTGGTTATATACTGGAATTGTTTACCTGTCTAAAACCAAAAAAAAATGTGCGCCACTGTGTTTTTAATTTCGTTTTAATTTATCACGCTCGTAAACATCGACTAATTGATGGAACCTATACTTACACACTAAAAAGCTTTAAACGGCATTATACATTTACTTTAACCTTGGATGGCACACTTTCAACATAAAAACCCTAAATATTCAGCGTTGCAGTACACATTGTGCTTATATTTGGATTTATTGCAATAATCACGGCACCTGAGGGCAATTACTTTGAGGCTTGTCAAGAACAAATACACATGTTTATACGCTTTTGCTAAAAGCCATTTAATGTGCAACAGATGACTGTTAAGAGCACTGGTGGCGTATAGTCGCGACAATAAGATACCAATAACCAATTAGCACCACTGGCATACAACCTAAGCCATTGCCGGTGTGCTGTTATAGAACCGCCCCCCCTGAAATGTCTCCCCCGGTTTAGCAGCCAAGTGTATTGCAGATTAATATTAACACACTAAATTTGACAGCTATTTTTTTGTAGCGGACACAAAGACCTAATTTTAAAAATTTATTGCATATTTGTGTATTATTTTTGTAAAATTTTCATAACTTAGGCCGATATTCGTCCGAAGTAAACGTTACGATTTCGTAAGTTTTTTCGTGGGAATTTTACTGGACGCTTGTTCGACGTTTTCCTACATCAGCCAATAATCTATGGCGCCTAGTAACTACTTGGTACGTACTTTGTAACTTATGCGTAATTGTTTCTTACAGTTTAATTTTTTTCTCAAAATTTGTAAAATTTTTGGACGTTTAGATTTTTCCTAACATTTTAATACGTATACGTTTTACGAACTGTTCAAAATTAAGCTTCGGATTGTCAAAAATGTGAGATGATCTGACAGCAACGCTCTAGCAAACCTTAGAATCTAAGTTTATGATAGACAAACAATGGGTTACTGGGGTTTTCCGTTTATTTATGATTCAACTAAAATCAACTTTGTATCTTATTATTACTATTGTTATTGATTTTTTGTTATCTGGTTTTTCTGAAATAAAAGTGTTCATAAACTGACGACGAAGACAGATTACGCGGCCTTTAGAAAGGCCGCATATAATAAAGCACACAACCGATCCTGTCTAAATATTTCACAAAATAATTCACTGGTGCACGGAACTCCAATTTATATCTTCAAAAGGTAACACGGCGGGGAAGCATTTCATTTAAAAGTCGTCCTATTACTCGTTGGCTTGAAATGGAAAGGAACACTTCATAGATCACATCACGTCATTAGCTAGCTATCTACCTATTCCGGTGCTCTAGACAATTCCCGCAGTACAGCAGGGCGTTCTCGACGGTAACATCTTACTCTACTCTTTGTTTCTGTTCTCCGGTAAATCGGGTTCATTTCCTGAGGTGGCGCGGTGATTAGTACGTTGCTTTTTTGCCACGGCGACGATGAATCGACTCGCTGGTGGTGGTGCTTGATGGACTGGTGTCCGGACATAACCCCCTCCCCTGGACATAACCCCCCTAGTACACAACCCCTCCCTCTACCGGCAGGAAGAAGGTAAATGTAAAGGTAAAGTTCAGTACTTGCTGTAAGCCCTCGCGCTTCTTATATATTAAGACAGACTTGTGGAGAGAAAAACTGGGACAGACAGTTTTAAAAGTGGCAGCTAATTGGCATATGTGTTAATGATACCACAGCGCACTATGCGGCCATTCATGCATTGCTTGTGTTAACAAACAACTGGATCCGCGGTCTGCTGCTAGCAGACAGAAATACTTATAATATTACTCCAACGAATTTCTCGACATTGCTAACATAATTATAACAATACTGATTGATTGATTGACGGGGGAAGATTCTGTCCTGTGCTGTCCCAGTCTTAGTAAAGGTAAAGGCAAAAGGGTGTACAGCTTTTAATAAGAAACTCTTCACAGAGCTACGGAGCGTCACCTGCCATATAAGATCACGCAATGTTAACCGCCTCCCGACACGGGTGAAACGCGCCCCGGAGAAATAAAAGGCCGAGTTGTCAAGGTCGGTGTTGATTATACACCAAGATGGTTCACCTGTCATCAAACAGTTACTAATCCACGTAGTAATAAGTTGATAGTGTCCTGGCCGGGAATCGAACCCGCGACCATGTGATGACAGGTCCGACACTCTACCGTTGCACCGCCAAGGCACGCTAAATAATTATTAGTGTGGTTATGTTTTAGCCTGCTGGAAGAAAAAGGCTTGATCTAGGGGTCTTATATCCGAGAGCGTGGGGGGTCCGACCGACCCACTGATAGAGTGGTAGTTTGGTAGAGCGGGCAGCGTTGGCGGTGGTGGTCAGTGATAGAATATTTACTGCGACGACGACGATGGCGGCGACGACGGCGTTGGTGTGGGGCGCGGGAAATAAGTTACACCGTCCGACGCAACGTAACGTAACGCAGCCCCTGCAGGACCGGTGCTGCTATGAACCACGCCACAGCGACTATGGAAGACTCGATCCCCATACTCACAGAGATGTGCAGCGTACAAAACGTAGCGCGATATGCCACTGCAGTTCTATTAACAAGCACTGAAGTAATTTGTCAGAAAGTGGCATAACTGATCGATGCTGCCATCTGGTGAATCAAAAATCATCTTTTTTCGTGAAACGGAAGCAATTGCATGTTTTAGCTGGGGGTTCAACCCCCAAATCCCCCTCTATCCTTTGGGCGACAAAGACCCCTATTTTAACACGAGGTGTTGTTGGACCAAACAAGTGTAGCTGGCAAATACGAGAACGAACGGTTTAAGTAGGCGAAACGACTGTGACAGACGACAGAGAGACGGACCGCGTTAAAAAATGTGTAGCTATAGCCATAGCAGCTGTAATGTCTACATTCATCATCGTCATCTAATGCTAATCACCTCGGCAGCATATACATACTCATTTTTCCGTCCCGCGAAGGGTAAAAGGCTAGTCGACCTGCGTTGCCAGTTACATAACGGGATGATTTAACGATATGGCAACATCATCGAATAAAATTCCACCTCGGGCAAAGTAAAGTATAGTCTGTTTAATAACAATAAATAACAACTGACGTGCAGAAAATATAGCAGACAGCATGAAAATACTAAAGCTTTCGCGTGGCTCGATTCGGTTGGTTTCGTCCGAGATCGATGTTCGATCAGCGGCGGTGCATTGTTGTATGGCAACTGTGACAATGGACCCATCAATCAAATCAATCAAAGAATTAACGGCCCCTTGACACTGTTCTACATTCATTGAGTGAATTCCCACAATATGGTAAACATTGTCGGTAACATATCAGCATTGACAAGTCATCGACGAAAACAGCGACGTCGTGGCTTGAAAATGTTGAAGGCAAACGTTGCAGTTTTTTGACAGACAGCTAAAAAAATTTCCTATAAAAAAAGAAAAAATGGGGTGCTCCAAATTTTAGTTTTGCCCAATTTTTTTAGATTTTTTGGTCCAAAATTTCCCACAAGAATTCATTTTTTACAAACTAAAGAATAACGGAAAGGGCGATTGCCTCATCGCTGCCTCTGTCACGACACCAGTAGGCTACCCAAAGACTTTCAGAATACAAAGTTCTAAACTGACATGCAGCCATAAAAGCATTCTACACATACTTCTGCAGTATTATTGTGTGTCCATTTTAACTACTTTGATCAGTATTATTGCTTAATTGCACAATATGCTATACTACAGTCTTAATTACTTCAAGACATAATATTTTTTTTCGAAGCTGCATATAAAGTTAACCGACTTGCCAATTTTTTGCAGACATAGGCCACCAGCATAAAATGTCGTCATGGTACTGATAATATCGCGATGTTACTGAAACCGGACGATGGCGCATCTCCACAATAACATTCCGAAAGGCAGAAGAATATTCGGAGCAGATCGATATATTGTGGAGTAGCGGAGACAGCGAGGGGGGCTAGTTCAGAGAGCGCCGTCGGCTACGTCAAGTAAGCTCCCAACTGCACGGTCCGCTTACTATTACACCCACTATATTATGCACAACGTTCCGCGAGCCAACAGACTATTTCCCATCTTAAACCACATTTAGCTCCCCCACTGGTTCCGTTTTCACAACTTTCGGCAGCAGCGGTCGTGCGTCGTAAAGCAAAATAATGACGGCGTAGTCTACGCGACCAGAGCCTGGTTTAAGTACGATGTACCGCACTGTCTGGAGTGGTATAAACTCGTACTGCATACTCACTTATCCACTTCAGCAGTGCAGTATCTAGTACGGATGTGATGCTGTTTACAGTTAAATCGACTAAATAATTTGCATTAAATAAAAATTATTACACCGAATGATTTGTCAGATATTCGGTGGAGCAAATCGACACGAAAATTATGACGCTAAATACCGTATTATAAAGCTTCGTAGCTAGCTTTAAGCTTTGTATGCGGTTTAGTTCTTGTTTTTACATTTTTTTAGTTTTAGCTGGGTTTTTTTGGTTTTCAAGATATTTTTGATCTAAAGCTTTAACGTTACCTATCTGTTTCTTGACTTAAAAAGTAAATAATAGTAGATTTATACTTGTTCCAGTTCTCACATTTCAATTCCGTTTAATAGAGTATTAGTTTTTAAAACTTTAAATGCTGGATTAAAATGACAACCGTTTGCCTAAAAGTTTTTCATCGGAAAACAAAAATTATCATATCGTGTCATTGCAAAGTAATCGCATCGTATCGAAATAGTGGATTCAGGCATTTGCCTCTATGCCCACGACATTAAGACATCCCAACATTGTATAGATCAATTTATATTCAACCTGTACGGTATACTTCTATCTTAATTCTAAGTTCTGGTAACGGTTGCCTTGTAGTCACAATAAACGTCACGACTGCACAGAAATGTAACTGAATTTCTTCTGAAGACTGTCAACAGCTAAACTCTTAACTACAAAGGCAGATTTAACACTCCCCTGTGGTCTCTACGGAACACCGTGCAAAGTGCCCTGTTGTTAGCATAAGCTGCTGTTTGTCCGTTTTCGTCCATTCGTCTTTCTGTCCGTGACGTTGACCGTGCAGTTGGCCGTGATTTATTGCAGCCACATGAGTTGGCTAACTAGGAAGGTAATTACACGACGGGCTATAAAAGATGCATGGTTAGTGCAACTATACGCAGTGCATGGTAGAAGCCGTTCAAACTTCCAAGTTATCCGAAATTGTTTATTTAGGCCAGTTAAAAGCCCGTATGCATTGTGCTTCTTTTTATTAAGACGTGTAGAAAGTGACAGAAAGGAACTAAACTGCAATTATGTCGCAGGCAGTTAAGTTCATTTCGTTCAAATTCACTTGTAAGACTTGGTGTGTCGGTAAAAATGTCGAAAATCGGCCAAAAGACGCTAGAAGTATACGCTAGCAGCAGCTGTTGTAGTGTCGTTGTGAGATTGTAGCAATTCATTGCACTATTGTGGCAACTTGAAAGTTTGTCTCTTTTGTTGAATCTATCACGAAAACTCAGTGGCCAACTTTTTGAGTCATTGCGGAGGCCCAGGTGTTCATATAAAAAGAAATCGGAATTAATTGCAATAAAATGTTTGCTGCTAACAAGATTCCTCGATTCAACGAGAACGGTCGAGTAACTTTTTAAAAAAGTCTTTTTTTTCCGCGAAAAGCATCGTATCTAAGCTATTTCCGGTCGACAAAATTAACGCCGGCGCGAGTTTCCGGTAATCCCGACCAAGTTTAAGCCGGTGGCGACCCGAAGCATTAACTGGGCTAGGCAAAATACGATGACTGCAGCAGTGGTACCGTTAAGTCGTGGTCATGAAGATTTATGAGATCAGAGATAGCAATCGTGCCTGGCAGTCGACGCATGCGTAGAACCACGACCGTCACGACCGCGACGACTGGGGAGCAAAGTGCTCTAGTAGTAGTAGTAGTAGTAATTCGTAGTAGTAATCTTCGTACATCCGCCACAACGAATGAGTTCCTCCGACATGACGAGATAAAGTAATCCAACTGGGAAGAAGTAGTTTTAGCAACACATAAGCACAAAATAAGACATTAGGGAGCGACAGAAAAGTCGAAGTAAAAGCAAAGTAATAGTAGTAGTAATTCGTAGTAGTAATCCTTGCACCGTCAAACTACAACATAAGACTTTATCGCACAACATGACAGAGTGGTCGGACCCGACGGGGGAGCACAGAGCTATAGTGGTGAAAGTGGTGGTGGTAGTAGTAGTAGTAGTTGTTGTTGTTGTTATAGTTGTAGTAGTAAATCACTTCAACTTAGGAATTTATCTGTCTTAATATGACGGGGGAAAGTGATCGGTGCCGGACTGGGGAGCAAAGTGGATTAGCGGGTGGCACTTAATGGTCATCGGGCGCTGGCCAGTCAGTCGGTCGGTCAGGAATCGTGGAATCGTGGAAACGAATCAGCTGTCCGGACATACGGTGCCGAACGGTGCGATACAGCCTGTTGCCTGCCTGCCTGCTATATAGCTTTTTGGCGGCGCCGACTCACAGTCACCCCTCGTATCAGCTATCAGCTTGATGGTGGTGGCGTGGGGTCATCTCAACTTAGCGCTAAAATTAACTGCCGCCCGGCCACTATCGGCTGACACGACGTCTCTACGCTAGCAGCATGGTTTCGAGCATAGCCAAAAATTGGAGTTAAGACTTAAAAGGAACGGACTAAGACCAAAAGAGTCGTAAAATCGAAGTCCAAGGCCGATACCATGGTAGGATTTTGAGAGGGGACAACGATCCCCTTCCTCGCTGTCCCCTTTCCACCGAATCGGGTTCAGGGGAGGGCTAAAAGCTCCTCAATAAAGCCCGGGGTGGAACCCCCAGCTGTAAACGCATTTTTGGCATGAAAGTCTTAAAAATGCATGTATTGTAGGCTTAAAATTTCGTTCGTATTGCTATAAAATTTGCATTGACAACTGAAGCTGAATGGGTCCATCTCCCAAGGCTTGGCTACACTATTACGTCTGGTCAAAAGTTTGCATGACCTACTTCTGAGACACAAGTCACTAACAACATCACTAATATCATTCATTGTTCTATTGATCAGTGAGAGCTTAGTGTGGCTGACTGCAGCGGTGGTATGTCTGTTGGCTGCTCCGCGGGTTTAAGTGACTGCTGGCGCAGGCGATGGACGGCCGCATAGTGCGCTGCAGTATATATCATTAGCTCATATCAATCAGCTGCCACTCCCGACATTGTAAAGTGTTTCTGGTCACGTGTCTAACTCATGTAAACAGCGCTCTAGTACGTGGCGTTTAACTTTATCACTGAGTTCGTGCAGAAACATCATTAGTAGCACAGTGTTTGCTGTCGGACTGCTTTTAGCAGCGTTCACTCAGCTCTATATCTCTGGAATGACTGGCTGACACGTTAAAATTACCGCAGGAGAAAAATCTACACTATTAGCGTAACCTACTTAGTTCAACCTCAAATTCAAATTATTTACCTTATATTTTCATATCCTCAACTAAAACGTAACTAAAATAAAAATAGATATTGAGCAGCCAGTGTACAGTTAGTAGCAAACTACTGGGAATAGTACGCTAAAAAATTCAGTTTGTTTTGAATGATCAGGTTGTCCAATTGAACGAAAGGCATCTTATCTTTTTATCGGATTATTAACTAATTAAAAATACTTGATTGAGAAAGCATGCTCTCATAACTTAAGCAAATTATATCAGTGCGAAGTTACACATTACAAATGTGCGCATTTTTTGTCGCCGCAAGAAAGTCTTGTCGAAAGGGTTTTTCACGAAAACAATAAAATAACTATTATTTACATAATTCAATAACTTAACGCGTTAAAAGCAAATGCCACTTTGTTTTTATTTTTGCGGTGTTAGTAAATCTTTTAAATCAGGCTGGTACGTATAATCTATGTTCTAATTGTACCGTGGCAAATCCGGCACAGTCGTCGTTGTTGACGAACATGTACGACGTACTACTGTAGTAGTATAGGTCTAAAACTCTAAACGGTGAATCAAACTCAAAAGAACGATCACTGACTTTTCTCATAAACTCTATCAATATTAAACGATCGGCTTTTAAAATTCTTTCTTGGACACTAAAAATGCAATCACGCGTAGAATGTGTCGCTACACTACCTTGTGAAAAATAAGCTAAGTGTCAGAAAATTAAGGGGCGTTATTATACCGGGTGGCGCAAAAAAAGTCCCGAACATTTTCATGTGTTATTCAGCCGAGTGGTCGAAATAAATCAACACAAAAAACATTTATGTAATGACCACAAATCAGCGAATATGTGTAGGAATTTTCGCCTAAAACACTTCTGTATTGGCCGTGATACAAACAAAATAGCGTTACACGCCATGAAGCAATTTTTGCAAGCGGTTCATCGTACGCAGGCTATGCCAAAATGTCACAGTAGGCCGAATCATCAGTAACTGATCAGCAGAAAAAGTGCTGAATGGGTTCTTTATTTTCCTTTGCCACTGTTGCTAGACGCTTTTCCCATTGCTATATACGGCTTTTCTAATTCTGGCTGTCTGACGGCGACATCATGCCATTTGTCTGAGATAACATTCTAAAGATTTTTGAGTTTGCAAACGGTTCACGTCTTCCTTCACAAACAAGTTGTTGCAAGGTATCCCAAACTAAGTAATGCGGTGGATTCAAATCTGTTGGATGCGGTTTCCATGACGAAATCAGGCGTGTTGTGCGTGTTGTGTCGAAGATAATTTTGAGTTGCTTTTATGCGATGTGATGGAATGCTGTCCTTACATAATTGAATTTTTAACTCGCCTTACGTCATTAAGCGGCAGTTCACTAAAATTTATAAGCAAGTAATAGTGCATATTGGTTTACAAATACACAAAAGAAAATTTATGTCCTCAAAGTATACGCGCCGTTATAGTTATGCAAAATTCGGGACTTTTTTAGCACCACCCCGTAGTTTGTGTGCTGGCTACATGTAGACATTGTGAACACCAAATATGATAATGTTAATTGCGTGCGATTTTGATTATATAAAATGTCAGTTCAATGTAATCCGTTTGCATACAAACAATGTGATAAATTAGCCTACACTAAACAATTGAAACCTTTATGCACTGCGTAGTACCCCGAAAGTAGCAATTGGTAGCATTAGCTCTGACGTGTACATTTTACAAGGTAGTGCAGCGACATGTTTGCAGTGAGATGAAATCTTAAGTGACTACGTACTTTGTTGCAAATTGTCCGCAGAGTGTGCAAATGAATAAATTTAGAAAATCGGTCATAACTATAACGAAGTTAAGACAATAATTCGTGGTCTGCTTTTTGGCTCGCACTGCAGTAGAGAGAATAGAGAGGACTAGGCCAAGGCCCTTGCGTCCGCCGAGATCTCTGGATCTGTAGGATAATCTGCTTGTTTCCTGATTAAGTGTCATTCAGCTGGGAAACGCCCGCGAGGATTAACGGTTACTGTGTTATCGCTCCTCTTTAAAGAGGCCGCAGCTACAGTAGTATATAGCGTCGCTATCCAGTTTATTTCAATCAGTTGTCGAACTTCTCGGAAAAACGAAAAGTCGAAACGGTTTGCTTGTGCACTTACGGGATTAAACTTAGGCCGACAGAGTTATCTATGTTCTAGTGCTATAAGCTTAGAGTAAGTAGGCCTAATAAGTAGGCCTATGCGTAAGAAGTAGAAGCCTCTGTATTTCTTCAGTTCCAGGTTGGCTCTACCTACCTGCTACAAAGATGCTTTTATTTTTTTCTTCAAAATTTCTAGTTAGTAAAGCTACGCAAGTGTGATATCGAGAACGGACCAAAAATTAAAAAAAAATTTCTGTTTAAACTTCAATTTACATTATTTTAGTAAAAATCGATCTTTATAATAAACAGTCACAAAAATTTCCTAGCATCATAGTTTCTACTGGGCCACTGGCACGTTACTCTGAAATGGCTTAGTTGACATAACTCGTACGTTCTTAATTTTCTAATCTAATGATAAATGCAGCTTAGCTAATGCGTTGTTTTGCTGAATTTTTGGGGGCGCATTGCATAGCAAGTGTTTGTGTGCTCCAGGCTCTATGTGTCTGCAGGTTACTTCTTCTGCGAGTATTCAGAACGGCTTTATGAGGCCGATATTTGCACGTTAACATATTTCTGTAGCATCTTGATATGGCTAAACAGTTGTCGTTTTCAACTTGTATTTTTTATCTTTCTGCCTCAGTAAAATAGTTCTCTATGTCTGTGCCAGTGTGCGCGCGTGTTTATTTATTTATTTATTTCAGCACTGACATTGACAACACCAGCAACACAAATAAAAACAACAAAATGCCAGCCAAGGATAGAAAGGCTCCAGAAGGAACACTAACATCTACCCTAATCAACACAATATAACAGAAAATTAGACAAATCAGTACGATTAAGAAAAGCCTTGAACCTAACGAGAGAGGAAAAATCAACATGGGCCGGGAGTCTATTCCAGGGGCCAACAACACGCCTAGCAAAAGAA
>Ga0209367_1006075_pt1 | contig 16735 bp, 14 predicted proteins | sample WorMetLIZISLAND2_FD_187412 | JGI IMG/M metagenome (GOLD analysis project Ga0209367, IMG submission 187412) | Marine gutless worms symbiont microbial communities from Max Planck institute for Marine Microbiology, Germany - Olavius geniculatus... ... | reverse complement strand
CTTAAAAATATATTGTTTTTGAATAAATTTGGCAATTGATAACAAAGTGACTGATATTTCAGTCCCAACCACAGTCCTGGTAATGCAGTGAAGAAATATGGCTGCATTCTTACATTAATAATGTGATAAATGTAATTAGATAAAGTGGCGATCTACCACTAGTAATTTTCTGCTCACTAATGCAAGATCGCCGATCTACCCCTAGCACTGACCTTACTTAAAACTATCGCTTATTCAGTTACATCCATCAGCGCCGATTCAGCTGATTCAGCAATTAGTGCTACCCGTATTTTGCGTAATTTTCGTTGCGGAAAAAATTTGCGGAATAAGGTGTACTTTGCGGAATGAAAATTTGCGGAAAATGATGCTGTTGTTGTTGTTGAGTTTTGTCATAGTTTGTGGCCACTGGCTTAAAATAGTAAGCTAATTTGTAGCATTGTTTTGATAGGCCTACGTTACGTTGATTTAGTATTAGGCCTTCGCTAGCTATGTGACCTGCATTTTTAGACGGCCATTTTAGCAATAATGTGTCTCTGTCTGCTCAGTATAGGCCTAACTATCAGAGAACCATTCACGGGAGTCGCAGTTGTCTTTGATCGTGTGATACAATGCAAGACTACATGAGCAGACTTCTCGGCCGTCGCAGCGGCGGCAACCGTTTTTTGAGTAGGACTATTTGAGTTAAATTCTTTAGCTGTCTTTGATTGTGCCTTAACGGTAGTTCGCCAGGTGAAAAAATTACAGTAGCTAGGCCTACTTAATAACCTGAGCAAGCGACTCAGTCTTTGTGCATTACCTAATCCGACGACTCGGCCCTCGACGTGGAGGCAACCCTTTTGTCTTTGCACTGCATCAGGAATCGTTTGTAGATTGTGCCTAGGCTACTTGAGATGACCTCGCATTATTGTGTGATGTGCCGGCTTCTGCTCGTGAGTTAACGGACTTCAAGGCATTTCAAGAGTTAAGTTAAATAGGCCTCTTCTTTTTCTTCAGTAGATGGTCAAACTTCAACTTGTTGAGGACTCAAGACGATGTCGGGTAGTTGACAGTGTGAAGTGTAGACGTGTTATGCCAACAGTGACAATGCCATAACGACTGTCGGCGTGTCCCTCGCTCCTCATGGGAAGGTCGCGGTGCTCTTTCACCAGTAAAGATTACTGAGTTGATTTGAGACTTAAATGTGAGCCTAAACCTACGCTAACTTGATGTTGTGACTTCATTTGAATTTTGCAGAATGCGGAGTGCGAAAAAAACTCTTAAGGTGTAATTTGCGGAACGTTCCGCAACGAAAATCCCGCAAAATACACTTTCCGAAATTTCTGCATACCGCAAAGTGCACCTTCCCAGAGTTAGGGATAAGGTTGGGTTAGGAGATGGTTAAACTAATAATTTGCAGCTCAATTTCAGCGTTACTTTTTGCTACATCTGCAATCTACTCATAACCTCAATTCACCATTCACAAATTCCGCCAAATTTTCATAGTTTTAACTACTGATTCAAGGGTGTGGCACTAAATACTGAAAAATACCGGTCCCGAAAACATTTTTGTATGTAGTTTTTGGTTGTTTTCGGTATTTTTGCTATTTAATGTACTGTTCAACTGGATGCTATCTGAATATCATCCAGCCGGATTTTGGATTTTGGCATATTTTTGTGCCATGTGACTGAATTTCTTTGGTGCACAACATTTTGAAACTGGCAAGTCCGTCGAGAGGGGAAGTAGAGGACAATTTGTCTTGGGCCCCACAACATTTGGAAGGCCCTGCCATCGCTCAAAAATGTGAAGTACACCAGAATGCATCATTTTTTAAAAAATCAAAAAGTTTTTCCATTGAGGAGTCTCTCGAGAATGTTTCCCAAGGTCCTGCTGTGGCTCTCGACGGGCCTGGAAACCAGTATGGAGTAGTTGACCGCAGTCCTGTGCAGGGTTAATCTTCGTGCTATTTAGACTTTAATTTATTGGTCTGGACCATGAAGCCAATGAAACGGTTTATTAATTCAACTCTCTAATTTATGATTTTTGTCATATTGTCAAAATGACATGTAGTTGTGAATAATGACGCTTTGTTTGATCGGCAGTTTCTGATTGGTCAGTATCGCAGTAATTTGATGGCTGTAGACATTGATCACGAGATGGAACTCGACAACGCAGCATCAAGTGAAGGCCGGATTGTCAAGTTGTTGGACGTGAGCATGTTGAGTGATACGACGTACGTCAGCGAGGAGCAAGATGGCAGCACGGGTGGTGGATGTGGTGGCAGGTCGCGGGACAATGCTTCCTCTACACCTGCCCGGACTAATACGTCGGCTACAAAAACTCCACAGTCCAGACGTCACGTGACCCGCTCTAGTACTTCGTCCGCTGCCAGTGCCAGCGTGAGCCTGTACGAAGATGCGCTTGCCGAGCTCTCGAGCACCAAGACACCGGTGCTGCCTACTCGTTCCAGAGCTACGCCTTTACGCAGAAGCGCAAGACAAGCAGCCGAGTCTAATGGTGACTGACTGTTTTATGTCGATCTGTGTCTTTGTCTGGGAGTTGGATCTTACAGCATGGCATGAGTAACTAATTAGGATAAATTTGGAGTCATTTCATTTGTATGAACGTCTGTATGAAGCGTCATACTCAAAGCAAACACCATTTTCTCAATATTGTGCATTAATTGTACAGTCAGATAAAAGTTATTTCCTGTGCCATGTATTATTTTATGTTTATTCTTGTGAAGACTGATTGCTTTGCATCTGGAGTCATTGCATTTTATTTTCTTGCAGAGTCTTCGGTAACCATCTGTGAAGATAAAACTTCTACTTTGGGTACCTCACTGGCCAAATGGAGCAGCGATATAACTATGAACAGGTTGCTGCTATGCTATATGTTATAATTGTCTGGATTCTGTTGTATGCCAGTAAATTTCTTCTATACATAGTTAGTAGTTACGCACTTACAATGCACAATATAAAAATGTATTCTGAATTTTTGAGTATGGAGAAAACATTGAATAACACATCTGTTCTATTGTTTCTCGAAATTTCATATGTAAATAACAGGTAATTTGCTGCATAGTAATAGGCAAAAATTTGATGCTGTGTATCTGATATTTATTGTAAAATTTTAAAGTGATTTATTTCTTTTTATGTGTATTCATACCACAGCTTTATCAGCCACAGCATAAACTACTGATTTTCTGCCCAGGCTGGGTAGGAGGCTGAGTAATTCTGAGTAGGTTGGCATCTTGCTCAACATGGATTGGTATGTAGTACATTGTTTCTAATATGGCAGTTATGATTGCTATGCATCAAGCCATACAGCAGTAATTACTGTTGCTGCATTATATGCATTCACAGACATATCTTTCGTGATTTGCTATTATCATTCATGAATGTGCTTGGTTTATGTAGGAAACCTGCGGAACTACCAGATGTTATTGATGCTGCTGCTAAGAACATTGGCAGTGATAGCACTGAAGTGAGAAAACAAGCGGCCAGCAGTATTTCACGTGAACAAGTCAGGCCATCGTCATACAACAAGACAAGTACACTAGGACGACTGAACAAATCAACGACGACGACTTCCGATTCTGCTAAGAAGCAGGGTCTACATTCAAGAACCAGGTCTTTAGATCACTTGAAGACCTCCAACATGAAAGATGCGTCTATGAAGCATCTATCTTCAAACACAAAGCCGGGTGCCGCAAAGGTCGACAGGTCAAGAAGCCAGTTGGAAGAACGCAAAGAAACTCACAAGTCATTGTCGGCCAACAAAAGTCGAACTCAGATGAAGCTGACTATTCCACGCACTCCGCAGCTGCTGAAGTGAGACTCCAGTTAAAATTTGTTCCTGTTTATTTGATTCCTTTTATATGAATATATTCTACAGCACTGGTAAGCTTCTTGTTCTCAGTAATAAGAAAGTGTGTTGTCAAATTTATGAGGAAGTTTGTTAAGGCAGTGTTGAATTGCATTAATCGTGACTGAATAAGTGAAGTCGTCACATCAATGTAACTGCTGTGTTTTTTACACATGCAGAAAAATGATATGGACTTCGCTAATTATTTGTAATTAATGCACTGTTGGTGTATCAAGATTCAACATTTTATGCTGTACAGACGCTGGCTATTGCAACAGGACAGTGTTGGGTATAATGGTTTATCTGTACATCCACTCTGCTTAAACAATTTGACAGATATTAACGCCATTTTCGCAGGTACACCTTCCAGTGAGAAGGGGAGAACCCATAGCCAAAGCAACAAGTTATTACAGATAGCAGCCAAAATGTCAGTCTTGTGCTGCCAGCAGGCAAATACGAACATGGAGTTGGCTGGACTGGCTGTAGCTATTTTGCCTTTTATCAAATTACTTTGGTGCTTGTAACTTACATCACAAAAGCAATGTATTGATAGGTGTTTGTTGGTGTCTGTCGTGTGATGTAGACGTGAGCTGAAGTTCTTGCACATGGTGCCAGTACAGAACACAGAGCAGCAGGAGCTGAGCAGGATCCGAGAGCTTCGTCGAGCACTGGCCGACAAGCGCCGCCTGGCGGAGGAATCTCGCATCAAGGCCAAGGCAGCACCGGCTCATTCGATGGCTGTCCGGTCGGCCCAGCCGCTGACCGAGCCAGATAGTTTCCACTTTGCCACGGACGACCGACTGAAGACGCATGGCATGGAAACGAGACAGGACGTTGACCAGGGCAGGGAGGCACGCTTTGCATCGGATCTGCGTCGTTATGATCCTGTGGTCAGAGACTCAATCCAATCATTGCTCTTTGCTGAACTGTGACGAAAATTGTGATAATATTGAAAAAGCCATAACTTTCAATCATACACTTGACTAGAATCTAGAGTCTACTGAAGATTTTTCATTATTGTGATGTGTTTTATGTCTCTTGAGGATGCAGTTTGTCATCACTAACTCTGTGACAGACGTTAAGCCTACTCTTATCCTTATCCTTGTCTTTGTGTCATTCGCACTAGTGACTCTCCCACTAGTGGACTGTCTTTATCTCCGATACTTTGACAACCAACCAGTGCTGTCTGTACTGGAGACATGATAAACTGTTATGAAATATCCAATTTGTACAAGATGTTAGGCATGTATTGTTTTGATTTCTTACAAACAATATTTAGTTAGACAGTTGGATTTTTTCTTCTGTTTTTTTTTCATTCTAGGGAAATTGAACCTGATTGAACTTTGGTATGTAATGTGTAGTGTAGTTATAAAGTTGGACAATTGGAGATATTGGCGTATATGACATTTAAAGATGGTCTTCTCTGTATTTGAATGCATCCTATAGACAACAAAGCCGAAAGGACCGACTTTGCCCCAGCCGTTCCGTCTATCTGCGGAGCGTAAACGCAAGCTGTCAGAGGGCGATTTGCCATGCTCCAAGTTTGAGTCAATTGCTGAGAAGGTGATAAAGTTCAGTTCAAGGACACCAGAACGATTCAGAAGACGTCCGTCTCCAGTCGGCGGTTTGTAGCTGCAACTTTAAGTAATGGCCAATTTGCACCTGCAGTGCAACTCAACTCAACTAGGTTCAACTGTCGTGACTGTTGGCGACAGTAGTCACAGTACAATGATGTCATTAGAATTGTTGTCATTAAAAATGCTTCAATGTTTGCTAGCCTCACTGAGTAGTTGAGTTGAGTTTAGTTGAGCCAGCATCGTATATGCGAATTGGCCAATAGGAATGAAGTAAGCAATCTTCATAGAGCTTTAACAGTGAACGATCTTGAACATGATTGTTTGCTAGTGGAACAAGAAGTAGATGTTTGCTAGGTCAAACTCAAATGTTGCCTTTTGTGGATCTTTTGTGGATTTTGTTTGTGCTGAAGCTAGTTCATTCCAGCTACTCCTTCAACTCATACAGTGACATTGTGGATGTGTGAAAGAGCGCTTTTGTGGACTCTGATATTGCCAAGCACATGCAGCTTGGCAGTGCATTTTATTTTTTATGTGTAACATTGCCTTAGTAACATTTTTAGGACTGCAATACTGATCTGCTTCATTGAATAACATTTATGAGGACAGAAAAACGTGCATTTTTGTGTCTTGAGCCTTGTGAAACTGAAAGAAATGTCCTTAAATTGTCGTGAAATTCTGTAAACATTGTTCCTGAAATTTCACTTCTTGCTCCTGGGAGCCCTGATATTGTTTATTATTATCTTGCCAAACGGTTAGTGGTTGTGTTTTAGGAACGATTCATTTGTACGTACTACATAAGGTAACTTTATAACTTTATAAGTTATGAATGAATTTTAATGAATTTTTTTAGATGGGTTGGACATCGCTGAAGAAGTCCTTATTCTGAATGGTGGCATAACTGATAATTTGGATTTTTTGTGCATCATCCAGGGATTGGATTCTGCATAGTCCAGGATTCTTTGCTATCAGGAGATAAGGCATGAACTGAAACATTGTTGTGTTTGCCAAAAGACAGTATTAGTTTTGGCAGATGTTTGAGATATTTGATCATTTTTAGTTACCCAGTCTGACCAGCATATGTGGTACTGGACGTTGGTCATTTGCATGCTGACATGTTGTAAATTGTCAACCAGGTACATCGCTGGACCGAGATCGCAGAAATCCTACCAATGACAATGATGATGGCAGATTGACGGTGCCTAAGACACCAAACCTGGAGACGCGTCGACGCCTGCGCCCAAACACGGCCGTCAGTCAGTCAGACCGTGAAGAGATGGAGATACAAGAGGCCAAGAAGTGAGTGAGCCACTGAGCCTCTCTAGATAACTGGAATGGGTGATCAACTTATTGCTTGTGCAAAAAAATTGTGGAAATATCGGGGAAACTGACAATGCCCAGGGAAAAAAATTTGTGACCGGAAATGGTTTATTGTTAACTACACATTTGGGAGCATTATACCAATTTTTACGCATGGAAGCAGCTACTGCTTTCAGCGCGTCTTAACCATCGTAATTCTGTCTGTTCGTCTGTCTGTCACACGGGTGAAACAGTCAAAAACGGTCTAAGCTAGGATTACCAAATCTTCACTGTCGGCTGCCTGGAAGACTAGTTTCAGGAACTGTAAAGCTTTTTCATAAATTTGAAGGCGATCACCTCAAATGAGGGCGCTAAATGAGATGGGGGTGGGCAAAATTTGTGATTTTTGGCCAATAAGTCACTGTATCTTGGTAACGGTGCGAGATAGGGCCTAGTTACTGTTAATCAGCAATGGGAAGTCGTACACTGGTTCTCGATTGGCACCGAATTCAATGACCTTGAACACCAAAATAAGGGGTTTTATGGATTTTTTTGGCGATTTCAGGCTGTAACACAAGTCTATATCATTCACAAGGTGGTGCCACGGAACTATCATTATGCGATCCAGATAGGGAATTTGGTATTTGTATATTAACTTAGCGTGAACACCCCAATTTTCTGCTAAACTACTGAACCGGAACTGCTATAGGCTTTCGCGCATCTCGTGAGCATTAGCTCAAATTTCTTGTTTATTAGACAGATTGGAGGAAGCTGAACAGTTGATTTTCTCATGTTAACATTACTTTGGTTACTTTATCGACATATTAGATGTGTTTCAGGATAGTGACATCTTGGTGAAATTCCTCATTGCCTTGAGGCATCTTTCCATTTTTCACTGAGCAACATTGGTCTTTAGTGGCATAGTGGAAGCACATTACTTTGGTTACTTTATCGACATATTAGATGTGTTTCAGGATAGTGACATCTTGGTGAAATTCCTCATTGCCTTGAGGCATCTTTCCATTTTTCACTGAGCAACATTGGTCTTTAGTGGCATAGTGGAAGCATATTGTTTTATTTCAGTTTGTGCATTTTATGGTGCATTGTGTTATACTGGTTGTGTCATTTCTATAGAGATAGCATGGATGATGTGGGTAACCACAAAATGAGTTGCAGTGCAGTAGCAGTTGCCTGTTAAGTGTAAAGTTGGTTTTGTTTTTACGTGCGAAAGCAGCTACTGCTTTAGCATGTCTTAGTCATCGCACTGGCCAGTCTTTCATGAAAACGGTTGCAGATAGGCATGGGCGTGCTACCTAACATAACAAGCACTAGTGATGAGCTTTTCAGTCGTATCAACATCGATGACTTTGAAAGACCCCGAACTTCCAAAATAATGGGTTTTATTGTTTTTTGGGTCATTTCACAGTATTTTGATCCACCGCAGCCAAACGAAAAATGTTACAATTAGTACACAGTAATGTTGTTTTCTTGTAGGCAGTACTTTACGTGGTTAGAATCCGGAAATCAATTCTTTGTGCTTTGAAAATTGTGGTAACAGCATGAAGTTAATGTGACATTTTAGTCAAAACAGCGTTACGGAATCTACATGTGATTTTCAGACATGCTGTCTTAATACAGGCACATTTGTAAACCAATCTCATTGGGCCTTAATGCAGCCTGGGCTGTGTCCAACATCTGACACTACACTGTGTCTCAAAAAAAACATCCCCGACATTTTTGACTGTAACTTGAAAACCAATTATCAGATTTGGAAAATTTTTGGTACAAATATTCCTGACACTGTCCTTCATCCTTGTGCTGTTCAGACTAGTGTGGGTCGGATTGGCGCTTATCCAATGATGCTGTTTTAGACATCTGGATGTGTGCGCTCACTTGCATGATCACAACGTCTGTACTAGTGCCTCTTTGGACTAGGGAGCTGTTCCCCTCTATTGCACGATAGACAGTGGGTGACTTCACTTTTTGACTTAGACTTTTGCTGAGCCTAAACTTCGGTCTAATTACCTACTCAAGTCAAAAAGTGAAGTGATTTCGCTGAGCGAAAACCTGGCGACTAACACGGATAGTTTAGTAAATTAAAACAGTCTGGTACCAAAAATAAACGCCGTAATGGCTACACAATGACGTAAGACGTTACGTAATTACGTCATTTGTGTGCGCAGCGCAATTAAATCAGCAAGTCCAAGCGTAACTTAAGCGTTCAGCTTTAGCTTTGGCTCAGCGAAAAGGCTCAGCAAAAGTCTTAAGTTAAAAAGTGAAGTCGCCCAGTGTGGTTGACATACGCTGTTCGTGCCTAGCCCAGCGTGGAATAATACTAATTTCTGTGCTTGTTCTGATCGTAGGAATCAGTTCCGGGCGAAGCCGGTCAATCCGGTGATATTCGTGAATTCAACGCATGGCATAAAGAAGGTGATTCCGCGAGAGTGTACCGTGCCGGAGGAGTTTCACATGGAGATTGAGCAACGTCTGAAGCAGAGACATGCAAATGAAGTGACTGACAAAACCGAATCATTCGAGTTTCATGCTCGGCCCGTGCCTAAAGCCATTCTAGACGGACCTGTGGTCAGTTTGCTCACTGGTTTAGTTATAAATTATAATATGTTACATTTTATTTATATTTGTTTTGTGACACTACTGCTATAGAGGCTTATTATATTCTTAAATTATTCACCGTCATTATTGTGCTTGTTATTTAACCAAATAAACCTGTTTTTTTAAATTTTGGTCTGCAGATTTTCTACATCAAACTACGTAACTGTTTGAACTCGATGTGTAGCTGTATCTGTCTGTATCTTCAGCATTTGACCCACATTACCTCTGTTAACGGTTAAAGGTGGCATATAACTCTTTATAGGAAACACATCTCAGAGCTGCAGAGTATCATCTGCCGTATGGGATCACAATGTTACTTGCCACCAGACACAGGTGAATGCGCCCTGCCTTAACCTCTGCTGAGCAGGCCGGTAGTCTATTGATGCCATTGACAAACTTCAGTCTTAAACTGCCATAAGTTTTCCTTTACATTAAAAGTTCATTATAGATGTAAAACATGGAAGCACAGTAGGAAATGTGTGTTTGTTCGCTGTTCATCAGATTTTTATCCTAAATGAATGTGCAGACGGTTCTGAAATGACTTGCAAAATGAATCAATATGGCATCTATATGTACAACCACAGACAGCCAGATGCTACAGTGGTGAGTGATTTTATAATCATGCTATTGCAGTAGGACAGATAATAAATTGGTTTTTGCATGGTCTGTGACTGAATGTACAGGGAGTACAGCCAGCGAAGCCAGCATCAGTAACAGTGCCTCAGTCACCGGCATTTGCACTTAAACGTTCTACACGTGCTCTAGCTGCTGCTGCCAGCTTAGCCAATGAACATGAACAGGTTGGCTTCTCATTTTGTACATAACGGTGTATGCTTTGTTTTATCATATGCATACGGTTAGCAAATAGCTGTTTTAGTTGTAAGCAAGTAAGTAAGTACCACACACTGGCATTTGTTTGTGTAGTTGTTGATGTTGAATGTTGTAGTTGCTCTACTTGTAGTGGTGGTGGTGGTGGTGGACTTGTATTAGTGGTAGTTAGTAGTAGTTGTGCAGGGCAGGTGGATGCAGTGTCATTGAAGGTGAAACCAGTACCTCACACTGGCATTCCATTTTAACCTCAGGTACTAGTAGTTGTATACTTAGTAGTAGTAGTAGTTGTTGTTGTTGTAGTAGACTAGTACTGTTGTAGTAGTATTTGTAGTCGTAGTTGTAGTAGTAGTGTTTGTTGTTTTTGCACTTTGAATCACTGCCATTGAAGGTTCCTTCAGTGCCACACACTGACATTCTATTCCAACCACAAGCTGTCGTAGTGTAATAGTAGTAGTAGTTGTTGTTGGTGGTGTTGGTGTTGTTTTACAGTTTGAATCATTGCCATTGAAGGTGCATCCAATGCCCCACACTGGCTTTCCAATCCCCATACTAGTCACTAGTAGCAGTAGTTGTTGTTGTAGTTGTTGCAGTAGTCATAGTGTGTTAGTGGTTGTTGTTTTACAGGTTGAATCAGTGCTTCTGAAAGTTTGTCCTGTACCTAACACTGACATGATTTCCATTCCAGCCACAAGTAGTAGTAGTTGTTGTTGTAGTAGTAGTGTGGTAGTACGTAGTAGTTCTTGTTGTTTCACAGGTGGAACCATTGCCGTTGAAAGTCCGTCCACTGCATCCAGTGCCTCACGCCGGCATCCCATTCCAGCCACGTCTGGAGCACCACACCACTGACGTCATGCCTTTCTCGTTTGATGAACGTGACAAGGAAATGTTTGCCAAAAAGGAAGAAAAAATTAAAACTGTTCTAGAGGAAGAGAAGAAGGTATTTGAATGTTAATAGTAGAACTGGTAACAGTTGAAAAATTTAGTAGTTAGATTTTGAAGCATTAATGACCACAAGTTAGTGCAAATTTTAACAGTTGTTTGACCCCAAATCTCCATTTTCTGTTGGGAGACGAGACCCGTGTCCAATGCCTCGTATATTGTTACATGGGGGTCTTGTGACTGAGTGTTGTTATCAGATGGCATTTCATTTTGTTCCATTTCCAGCAGTATGCATGAATGTGACTGACTCAAATGGAAAGATAATGCTACATTAAGATAAGTTGCAATACATTGTAAGTTGATCAGTATTTGTTGCATTTATTTTCTAATCTCTGTCGATAGATTGAAAAACATGCAGAGAATAAAAGAATTCTGTAGCAGTATAACTAGCTGTACACATCATGCAGTAGGCCTACACTGTTTTATTTTATTTTGCCTAAACAGAATCTGCCATGCAGTCCTGAGCCCATAGCCCTGTTGTCTTCTAACTACTGATGTTGCGAAGTTCAGAATTTTGTTCGAATTTTGATGTAGCATTTTTGTAGCGGTTGATTGTTGATATCCGCAGCCATACAGTGAATAAGATGGTGTTTCAGGCTAGAGAGTTCAAAGCAAACCCATTGAGAGATTTGACGCCCGTGCTGCCTCGCAAGCGCACTCTGCCAGTGACCAAACCTGTACCTTTTGATCTGGAGGTTGATGTCCGTGGTGCCGTGAAAGCAGAAGAGTTCAGGAAACAGGTGCGAAGCTATTTGCTGTTGTTCACAGTGTTATTGTGTTCTAGCCCTAAAGGTGTTAGTGTGTTCTAGGCCTAACTGTGTGAAAACTGGTGAGTTGACATGACATGGCATGTACTGGTGGTTGCTGGTGTGGCGTCAGTAGCACTTTGTGTTGAATCAACGAAATTGCTCTGGCGTAGTAAACTGAGTATCAGCTTTTGGGCTGAGTACTAATAAATGGCATTCGAGGTGTGAGTGACTATATTGTGGTAGATGCACATGTGTCTACTGTCTATGTGTAGAGAGAAGAAGACGTTAAGAAGGTGAAAGATCTGGCAACATTCAAGGCTCAGTTTCCCAACGTTCTTGCCAACAAGCCGTTTGTGCCAGCCAAGTCCAACCGCCCGCTGACAGGTCCTAACGATAAATATATTTTCATTTCGTATTGAATGTGTGGAAGAACTGCACTGGCAGCTATTCAGTACTGAGTCTTGTATAAAACAATTCAATAATTCTGTAGTAGTACTCATCATTGAAATAAAAGATTGATCAAACTGGCATACCAGAATCAGAGCTGAGCCATAGCTATTGCCATTGAATTGGAAATGTTATTGAATTGTAAATTTCTAGTCGTTTGAGGATTGAAGAAGATCTTTCACACATAGGCAAAAAGTCCGTTACGCAGCATTTGATGGACTCTTATTTGTCCATGTTATAGCTGGACCTTGATGATATGAAATAAAAATGAGCAGTGCTTGAGTGGAGATTCACTTTATTTTTTATTGCTGTCAACTTGTCAGTAGTCTCAGTCTGTACCAGGGTTTCTTTGAACTAAAACAATGCTATTAATTGTTGAGGTTTAGGTTAGTGAAATTTATGCAAGGAGAAAGTGTGCCGGGTCTAAATTACAAAAGGTTGCACATTGAATTCACGAACGAACAACTTTGCTTATCATCAAACTTACAAGAAAAGCCCAGCTAATGCAAAGGGAATGCACAACAGTGGTGTATGTTTGAAAGCCTGATGTGAACCTAGAAACTATGCTTTTATTACACTCACCAGAGGGTTCCAGATGACACGATCAGTCTTGCTCAGCGGTATTGGCTTAAAATCGCAAATTTATCTCACCCCCCTCATTTAGCGCCCTCCCTTGGGGTGACCCTTTTTCAGTTTATGGCAAAGCTTTACGGATCTTGAAATTAGAGTCTTCCAGGCAGCCGATGGTGAAGATTTGGTAATCCTAGTTTGCACCGTTTTTGACTGGTCCAACCGTGTGACAGACAGACAGACAGGCAGACGGATGGACACAGAATTGCGGTGGCTAAGCCACACTACAGAAGTAGCTGCTGCTGCGCGTAAAAATCTTGAGAGACGCAATATGCAAAAAATAAATAAAAACTTAACACAAATGTTGCAACGAGCTTGCACATATCTCAGGTGCTGGCTGCTTAGAGAGATCTTGGTACGTAACTTGGTGGCTCAGTGGTGTAACAGTTAGGATGTTGGACTTGCTGTCAAAATTGTGGGTTCACGTCCTGGTTGGGTTGCTATCAAGGTGGTTACTGTGTGGTTGGGTGACTGTCTGCAGACAGGTAAACCATCTCATTCTTGGTGTATAACCGACGCTACGGTCAAATCAGCCCACTGTCGCTCTCTGTAGGTAAATGCAGTGCCGGTCTGTCTGGTTGGGTTTAAGGTGGGATAAGTTTACCTGTGTCGGGTGGCAGGTAACACTGTATGATCCCATATAGAAGGTGACGCTTTGAATCTCTGAGATGTGTTGCTATTCGGAGTTGTGTGCAACCTATAATCTTTTCTGCATGTGGCTGTTGATTGTGCAGAGCTACGTGACGTGCAGCTGAACACCGATCGGCGTGCGGAGTCCCGTGTGGAGTGGGAGAAATGGAGACATGAGAAGCAGATGGACGCGGCGATGGAGCGATGCGCTCGTGAGAGGCAACGTCTTGAGGCTGAGGCTGCTGAGCTGGCCCGAGCACGTGCTCAGGCCGTCCACAAGGCTCAGCCAGTACGCCATTACCGAGGTGTCGACATCCACCCGAGCTCACAGATCCTCACCTTGCCAGAGTCACCCAAGTTCTCGGAGCGACTGCGCTCCAAAAACCCCCACCACTGATGTTTTGCATGTGTGATAGATGTGCAATCTGTGTGCTGTCTGCTGTACTGAAATACGAGGTTTTATTTTCTTTAGAGAGCTACAAACTGGTGTCTGTTTTTAAATACACCGAAGAAACTTTCTTATTGTGTGAATTTGCTGCTCGGCCATTAGTGTCAAAGAACTGAAAAAAGTACTATTTTATATTTTTACTCTGTAATTTCTGTATTAGAAGTAATTGATTACATGTAGGTGACACCAGTTTGTGGTTTATCACAGGCGCGCGGTAGCACAGCTCTGTATTAATGGCGACTGGCTAAGTCAATGGAGAATGGCAAAATTCGACCCCGCGCAGATCCAAAACCCCTCAACCGGTTGACACAAAATTTGAAACAGGTGATTACGTCTGCGAGACGACCCCCTGTGCAAAATTTCGTGCAAATCCGTCCCTTGGGGGCTTCTCGGCAAATGCAGGAAATATAACAAAAATTTTTCTAGTATATATATACCTATTTTTGTTGACCGACCTACAGGTCTGACCGCCCGACGGATTTTGGCGGATTTTCACGTTGTGGCTCGAACAATGCGGTCTCACGCAAGGTTCAAACCTTTTCAGGAACTGAAATTCGAAGTTAATATCTAACGCCTGAAAAATCCCCCCAAAGTCGAAAATTGGGCCCAAAAAAAGTGCTCTCGCCGAGTGCGATGGTCACGTTCCGATGATGTCACGTCACGGCTAAAGATCAAAATCATGACCCCAAAATATTTCAGGTTCAGTGTCTTCATGGCCGTGGAAAGCAGATGGTTTATAATTGACCATCAACATAAAAACTTTGTTATTGTAATAAAACAGCAAATATAAATGTACAAAACATCAGGTTCTACACTTGTTAATGGCGACATGCAATGAGTGACACATCAAAAACAGCAAAAATTATAAAAAGGTGATATTATTCAACAGCACATTGACAGTTAGACGATGTGATGGTGAGTGATACCACCTTTTTATGATTTTTGTTTTTGATGTGTCACTCATTGCATGTTGCCGTTAACAAGTGTATAAACTGATGTTTTGTACGTTTATTTATTGAATATATTATTCGTTGCAGTTTGTCGTTAATTGTTGTGTTTTGACACACAGTTTGTGAATGATTGGAACTTTTTGCTTTGTGCTTACTGTTTACTTGCTTATTATTTGTTTCTTTAGCTTTTGTTAAGTTTCTGGTTGTTTGGCTCATAAAAGCTGCCGTTTTTAAGCCAAGTCGGTAATTTTTCATCAGAATTTTCAGGGCGGCTGCAGCCCACTGGCTGAGAGCAGATATACAGGGTTCTCGTGAGAAGTTCTGAATTTTGAGTTAGAATTGGTCATGAAATAGGTACCAGTATTGAAAAAGTTCTGAATTCAGATTGTTGTATGACTGGGAACCCTGAATGTATGGCTATTGGCTATTCTACACCTGGTTATGTTTTGTTTGATGCACGGATCTGAAATATGAGTGTATGCTGCTTTTGCTGTTAATGTGCTAACCGTTTTATTGTATGCTTTGTTAAGTCTGACATAGAGACATTTCATGTATTGCTAATACAATCAGACACTGAATGTGTTATGAAAACGACACTTTTCGTTCAGTAGTTAGTAGTTACGTGTGCTGAAGCATTGCCATGGTTTCTAGGGTCAGGGAAAGTCGGGGAATTTTAAAGTACCAGAGTGCAAAAGTTAACAAAGATGCAGAAAAAAATTGTGAACTGTTGTATGCAGACTGTGTACAACAGTTCAAAATTTTTCCTGCTTGCTTCGCTCGCAAATTATTTGCGCCTCCACTTTTAAATTTGTTCTACCACCCCTTGTTTCTAGTGTGATTGCAACCGATTGAATTCCGACACTGGTATTTCGCGTGAACAAATTAGTCAGGGAAAATGATTCAACGATTAATTTTGGTAAGAAATAATATTTTTCAACGAAATTTGATAATCGCTTCGGTAATTTATTGGGGATTAAGTGTACGAAACTATTCAGATTTGTTTAGATTTGACATTTTTATTGCATGATGTCTAAGAGGTCATTTTTTTACCAGACACAGTGTAGATACATGTACTTTTTATTCAGTATTCATTTTTTGCTTATTGCTTTCTGACAGCTGCATTTTATTCGATCAACAACCCCAGAATAATTGGTTGAAAATGCCTTGGTTGCACTATTGGTTATGCAATTCAAGAGCGCTAGTTAGCCACAAAACTGTTAATTAGTTGTGCTGTTGGCTGATTTTCTAATTTTAATCCACGTATAGCTGCACACAGAATTGCAGTACTATGCAATATGACAGCACCGTTGCTGAACGGTAGTTTGTGGCATGTTTTATTTGTCAAAGAGCTGTGTGTATGAACTTGTGAAACTGTGAGAGAGGCTAATGTATGTTATGGAATAAAGTTAAGCTGTTGATCTAATTTCTTGACGGTCTCCAAGCATTCTCTATAGCTGTTCACGTCAGTAACATTTTGTCTTGCCTCAAACACAAAGATAACGGAAACAGTCTTGTGACTTCTGGTCAGTGTACTTTCTGTGCAAAAATCCAAGATGGTGGCCGATGCAATCTAGGATTTTATTTTTGTTCAATATTATGGTATTTCCGTATGTAGGACCATAAAATGAATCCACGTGCTAATTTCGTGCGAATAGATGCAATAGCAAGTGAATTATGGGCGATAAACGAAATTCAAAATGGCGGCCGTCGCCATCATAAACTAAAAAGAACTGAAATGTTTAAAATAAAAATGAAATGAGAGATACTGAGAATAGAAATAC
>Ga0209367_1006074_pt1 | contig 16735 bp, 7 predicted proteins | sample WorMetLIZISLAND2_FD_187412 | JGI IMG/M metagenome (GOLD analysis project Ga0209367, IMG submission 187412) | Marine gutless worms symbiont microbial communities from Max Planck institute for Marine Microbiology, Germany - Olavius geniculatus... ... | reverse complement strand
TTAAAAACGTTGAATAAAAAACGTTGTTCATAATTTGTTTAACCTTTTGCCTAATGCCTAATGTTGTAGGTGCAGTATACTTGGAGCTATAGTTTAGATAAAGAAAACTTTATTTAATCTCAATTTAACCATGTGGTCATAAGACCATAGACTAACTAAATATACTACGTAAACAACGTTTTATTTGGTATATTTGGACTAACTAAGTAAACTACCATCACTATGACCAATTAATTTGTTTCTGTGGTTCTAAAAGTGCTTCTCAAAGTTCTTGATAAACATTTCAATGCACCTTTTTAAAAAAAAATTTTAAAAATTGGGGAAAATAAAAAACGTTAAAAAAAGTAAAAAAAAAACGTTTTTCGCATCTATGGTTTAACCGTGAGTCCGTGACAGTAAGAAAGTAAGAACTGGTTTATGTGTGCTTAGTGGATGAAAAGTGCGTTTGAGAAGGCGGATCTGCTCGCGCTGCTGGTTGCAATCTTTATCATCATAACTGTCGCTACAATAACGACACTCAGTGCCTGGTACGTCGTTGACTGCTGGTACTACTCCAAATCGCGGCCGTCCTCTGAACGCGGAGACTTCATAACCGCCTGCCTGTTAATGCTCTTGCCTGGTGCTATCTGGCTCATCGTCCTGTGTTTGGTGCGTATATACACTGTGTCCCAATAAAAAGTGGACCCCAAAACAAATATTTGTAATTTGGTAAAAAAATGGACAGTTTTGTCTCAAATTTTAAACTTACTAACCGTGAATCAAGCTAAGAAGAATGACTTATCAAGTTATCAGTTTAAAAAAAATAGAGAAACAGTGTCATTTTATTGACATTTTAATTACATTACTTAAACTAGAAATACGTTCTGTAGAACGAGGTATCTGTCCCATTGCCACGCTATATATAGCCTAGCAGCTGCGTTTCAGCGTTTGACGCTCGTGTGAGCCTGCAGCCAATTTTGTCTTTGAATAAAAACGATTTGTTGCCATGACAACAGGGTCTTCATTGGAGAAATTTACATGACACCATTGCATAGTGCGGGCCCGAAAATAGGGAGTAGGTGAAAACAGCGTACAATTATCTTTTGGGGGAGCCGACTTTATAGTCAATTTTGTCCCAAAATTCGTTGCCATGACAACGGGGGTCGGCAGGGGAGAAATTTAAATGACACAATCGCATAGGGCGGGCCCGAAAATAAGGGGATAGGTGAAAACAGCTAGCAATTATCTTTCACGGGGGCCGAGTTATTGTCAATTTTGTCCAAAAAATCGTTGCCATGGCAACAGTGATCGGCAGGGGAGAAATTTTAACGACATCATCGGATAGCCCGGAGCCGAAAATAAGAAGGTAAGTGCAAACAGCGCGCAATTATCTTTTACGTGGACAGAGTTATACCGCTTTGAATTCTTCATAGGCCGTAATGCAAATTTTTAAATACCTGGGGTAAAATATAAAGGAGTTATCAGATTTTTATCCCACACAAACTCGATTTTACTTTTCAGGCAACGAATCATTGTGTAAAATTTCATCAAAATCGAATCAAAATTGCGGCCGTTATAGGAGTGTTTACAGACAGACTGACAGACAGACGCAAGTGATTTTATAATCTCTCCCATGCTATGCTATAGCTATGGGACAGATAAATAATTATAGAGTTTACAACACAGCATTTTCTCGTGAGTTTGCATGACAGTTTGTCGACCGTGTTACAGTTATGCTTGTGCTCAAAATGTTCTCCTCCTTCTCGATGCATTTTCTTGACTTATTACTAGCTTCTCGACTGAATCAGCCAGCAATCCGCGTCTTACCCATTTTGCCACTGCCGGGTTTGTGATCCACAGTGCCGGTTTGATTAATCTTCATGAGCAACTTCTTCAGTTTTTGATCGAAATAACTTTGATAAACTTTTTTGTTCCATAACTCTTTTCTTGGTGCAAAAATTTAATTAAAGCTATTATCTTCGCTAAAGCCATCGTTTGTTATTATTTACAGTTACACAACAGTGACGTGTCAATAACGTCAGGCTACAGCAGGCACCTGTTTGTAACGGTATCTAAGAACGAAAGTTTTTAAAAATTTGATTTCTTTATTTATGGTTCATACTTTAACTCCAAATTTTGTTTACTCTTTTCAAATTAACTAACGATGTTGAAAATTAATCACAGTGTAGCGCGGTAGTGCGTAACACTGTTGTAAAGGCGACTATCAAAGTCAATGGAAAACCCCAGATTTTGGGCACCCGTAGCCCCCAAACCCTTGAATCAATCAACTTAGAATTTGACCTGGATAATTACGTCGGCGGTGTGACCCAACATGCCAAAAAATGGTACAAATCGGCCTTAAGTATGCAGTTATTTTGGACCCCTGCCTACAAGTCACGTGACGCGGCGCATGCGCAGTGAACTTTTGGCCTTTAACATGAGCAAATGCAAGTTTGAGGCTTTATATCTCCCTAACGGTGCAAGTTGAACGCATGGTTACAATGGAACACCAATAGGAAACCACACATGCTGAGTCGAATGGTCACGTGACCGATGACGGCACGTGACCCCAAAATGTCAAACTCGTGACCCCATTATCTTTGAGGCGCCATACCTCCATAACGGTGCTAGATAGACGCATGGTCACTATGGACCACCGATAGGAAGTCGACCCCCGGGAGTCGAATGGTCACGTGACCGATGACGTCACGTGACCCCAAAAAGTCAAAGTTGTGATCCCATTATCTTTGAGGCGCTATATCTCCGTAAGGGTGCAAGATAGACACATGGTCACAATGGACAACCTATAAAAATCCACCCACTGCGAGTCTAATGGTCACGTGATTGGTTTGGGTCACATTATTGCATTCAATTTACACATTCACAATTTAATTTGCTAATAAAACAGCAAATATTAAATATAAAAACTTACCAGTTTACATCACTGTGTAAGGGCGGCTGAGTCACACATCCAAAACAGCAGAAATTATTTTACTAGGACACAGAGTGATAGAACAACGAACTGGCTGCCCTTACAAACCATGTGACGTGACCCCATTTATACGGACCAACCGAATTCACGGGAAAAATGCATGATTTCACGACAGAATTTTTTAAATGTGTCAAATTTCACGGAAAATTCACGAAAAGAGTTTAAGAAATTCACGGGCCCCACAGACGTTCTTTCGAGATGCTGCGCTAATGCAAACGAAGAAATTTCAGAACAACGAATATTTACTACACTAAGTCAAGACTCAAGACAGTCAACGTCAACTACTTACTGCTGAAGTGCGAGACGTAGCAAACAGCAACATCCGTACAAAAGCTGCTGATAAAACTCTGGAATTGTCATAAATTAAACTAAAAGCGCTAAAATTCACGAAAAATCACGTTTTTCACGTAAATCAGCGTTTTTCACGGAAGAAGGCCAATTTCACGGAAAATGTCACGGACGTGAAATCGTGAATTAAGTTGGTCCTTACCCATTTAACCTTTTCCGCTCTAGCATTATCTCGTAAGCTAATAAACGTAGTCAATGCAAATGTGATACAAATGTTTTCCAGCTGATTAAATGTACCGGTACTGCTGGTCCGTAGCTAAAAAGAGTCAAATTGGAAACAAAGTTGAATATAGTTTCCCAAAAGAGATTCAAATTTGTTTCCAAAAAAATCAAGTAACAACAAAAAAATCTATTTAATTAATCTGCATATCGGTAGTTGCCTAAAGTGGAACAAAATCTCTTCCCGCTCTTAACAGCCGTTAATGGCGAAATAGATATCAACTGACTCAGTTGCTTGGCATATCTAAGCTAAAAGTCGGTTAAATACAGCTCAACAGACGTGAATGAGCATTGTTTTAATAATATGAGCAAGTTTCCTTAAACAGAACATACTCAGCATTTTGTTCCAATTAGGGAAACTATAGCTGTTCCATTCAGCGCAATTTAAACAAATTTTACAAATCACTGTGCAGCAGCACACCCGTTATTTACATCACATTATCGCTCATACACCAGACACCGATAAACATCATCCAGTGTGCACAGCATTAGCGGCTACGAAGTCACTTCACAAATACGGCGTGTGCCATCCTCACTACTGGTATTGCATTTAAGGTCGTATCAATCAAAAATCAACAGTCATCATAACTGCAAATCGAGTCGACAACACACACTATAGGCCCTACTTACCTAAAATCGAAAGCGAAAAAACCGTAGAGTACTAATTACTCCTCACTTTTAGTAAGCAGCTCATAAATTTCGAGTAAGCCTAAGTAAAGTGTTCCAATCAAGGAACCGTTCCAATTCAGGCAACTTTCCCCTATTGCCTTACGGGATAATGCGGGGTGGAAAAGGTTAAATGGGGTCACGTCACATGGTTTGTAAGGGCAGCCAGTTCGTCGTTTTATCACTCTGTGTCCCAGTAAAATGATTTCTGCTGTTTTGGATGTGTGACTTGGTCGCTCTTATACAGTAATGTAAACTGGTAAGTTTTTTATATTTAATTTACACAAATAAAAAGTAGTTTCAGTTAAACGCATTTATTGATGATGTTCTAGAGATCCACTTTTTATTGGGACACAGTGTATGTCCGAAGGCAGTGACTAGATTTCACTTGTCTGCGAATACTACACAGAGATTTCGTGCAATTGAGAAAAACGTTAATGAAAATGTTGTCAATCAAAAACATTTATATACCGCCATATATGTCGCAAACTAATTAAAGAAAAGCGTATACAGAAAAGCGTATGTCACCTTATATTTCGGGCCGGTCTGGCTGTGGTTTTCTTTTCGTACGTGTTGCCGTCGCAACGGAAATTGTACCGCGTGATGCGCTGCGGCGTCGGGGGTCAAACAAGTGGGGCTGGGGCAAGCAGTTGTAACATTCCGGCAGACCGCTGCAATTTGCCGACTACAGACGACATTATCGGTGCTCATGATTTTAATCTTGGCTTTGAATAACTATGTTTAAAATGTGGGACTTTATAGCCTTAAATTTTCTATTTTTGGACAAAAATTTTCCGGCGAGAAAAAAATTTACCACCGACAGGTTTAAATTTAGGCAGAAAGCCCTTTCCCGTGCCACGACGCGCCATGCACTGGTAAAAGTGGTGATGTGGTCTGGCGGTGCAATATGTATAGGTGGAAGGGTGCTGGCAAATGCGAAGGTTCAGAGAATGGCGTCGACTGCATCCGGTCGTGACGCTCTTGCTGCCGGCTCCCTCTGAACTCTGTGCCGCAGATGACCAGTCGGAGAACAACCGACCTCGAACCGGTCAGCTACCGGCGCCGTCCAGTGGCCACGAGACCTCCAATTGCCACGAGGCCGTGGTCGTGTCGGTCCCACCGGATGAGCCAGTGCCCGCCGACGCGCTGCACAGCGATGTAAGTCATCACGCTGTGTACACGAGGAGTCAAGTTGATGGACGCTGGACGTTTGGACGTCTGCCGGCGATTAGCGTCTCAGATACTGCAGCCACTGCAGACACCTGTCAACCACTTGACGTCTGACGGACCACCCAGCAAGCCGAGAGGGACTAGTCCGAGCAGTGCCATGGTTAGGGATAGCGTTATAGGGTTAGTGATAATAGGATTAGGAATAGGCTAGAAGTAAACTGCATTTTTGGCTTTGGCGATTGGCGGACGTTGGCTGTGACGGCTTCTGGCTATGGAGGACCGAGTTATAGCCGATTTCGGACTAGTGCCGTTTTGGACTAGTGTCCTGTCACCCCACGAACACTGCACTATATAGAATGGGCCCAAAAAGTCCCAACTTTTTGTCGGAACGTTAAATCTCCACCAAATTTGATAATTTTTGGCACACGAATTGCCAAGACGATAGAATTATGTAAGGTATACTCATTGTTCACCTCACCTAGGCCTAATTTATGTCAACGCACTACCGTGTAAAACGTAGATGCTCCAAATTGTGCATAATGCTGAGTTGTTGTGCCCGTAAAGTTCAAAGGACTTAATTGGACACACAATAGACTAAAATTGTTTTATTTAACTTAATTATAAGTTTTTGTAACACCTTGCTTACAAATTACCTAATTTATACCCAAAGTGTACACAATGGCTTAGACGTGACGCCACGGCTGATAGCGGCATTAACGATCAACTGATGAAACTGCACGGCACTCATTCTTGAATTAGACGTGTTTTGAGTTCATCAGCCAGCTATTTGTTGTCTGTTATTTTTAGCGTAAAATATTTATTATTACAAAATTATTAAATCACATGGCGCCTTCTGTTGAATTGATAATGAAAAGATGAGCAATTTGATACTGACAACTGCCGCGTAATGTAACAATTTGGAGCATCTGCGTCTTACACGGTAGAGCGTTGACATAAATTACGTGAGGTGAAAAATAAGTGTACCTCACATAATTTTATTGTCTCGGCCATCCGCATGTCAAAAATTAGCAAATTTGGTGTAGATTTGACGAAGTTCTGACAAAAACAAGTTGGGACATTTTTGGCCCACCTTGTAGACTGACCCCACCCGGCCACCTAACAACATCAACAACTGACAGTATACAGCGAAACATTACGCTTATTCGGGCAACACTCAGTTTGAATTTCATCGGAAAATTTTTTATAACGACCTTGACCTTGATTCATCCCGCATCCAACTGGACACATTGTGCCACACTCTAACTCCATCCGTGTCTGTTAACAGCTGTCACCTCTGCTTCTTCCCGGGTGAATCTCATCTGTTGTAAGTCTGTTGACTGTACCCCCTCCATTTCGCGCTTGGGCTTGGTCGACTTGGTCCTTTCTTGTATCCTGGAACCTGCCAGTATAGTGCTTGCTGTGGTATGCGCTGGTGATCCACACGGATAACATGTCCAAACCAGAAAGTCGTTTTTTTCTCTCAGTGAATTGTTTATGGTTTGTTGTCCAGTTCTGATTTTGACGTCATCGTTTTTCGTCATTATCCTGTTTATCCACGAGATGCCCAGTATGCTCCTGTGCCATCTGTAATGTGCAGCATTCAGGCTGTTTTCATTGTCAACATGTAGTCATTTTTATTTTTTTTTGACCCGGTTTGTAATAACACTAGCAAATATAGCCTGGGCATAGTTAAACATAAACAGCAGTTGTTCGCGTGAATGATTTTTGGTGTCTTAGTTGTTTTGTTCTATCAGTTGTAGTTGTTAGTCGACCGTACTCAAGTAACGGATGAGCTATTGGCATGGTTGTCGTCCGTCTGTCTGTCTGTCGCGGATGTAATGTGGCTAAACGATGCGAGATAAAGCCTAGATCACTATTGATCACTAACAGGAAGTTGCATATTAGCTTTGAACTGACATAGAAATCGATGACGTTGGATGACCTTGAAGGGTCATAACGCATGTCAATCGTGCAGTATTGTGGCTACCGCTACGCCTCGGACCCCGCTGGAAGAGCTCACAGCGCTCCCCCAGACTTCCTAGCTGCATTGGGAAGGCCTACTTGTAAGGGAAAAAGAAAGTAGGGGGAAAAGCTACCGCGCAGCCTGTGATAGGCCAATAGCCTGGCTATAGGCCTGCTACGAACGTCGAGGTGAGTGCTTATCGTGAAAACCTGTCCAGTGGATTAGCCCAATAGTGGTCTATGCCACGCGCTTAATGCCGTGGTTGCACGTCGGTGTAGCATGAAACATTTTCAAAAACGTTTTTTTAACTTTTGCACATCTCTACCGCTTTCTTTTTTAAGTAAGTTGTATGTAGCCATGTTTAAAACATTTGCAAATGTTCGCAAAAGTTGTAAAACAATGTTACATTCTACTAGAATTGCCCACGACTTGAAAAGAGGAAGCGATCTGTACAAAACAATGCAAATAGTAGCGTCAGCGGCAAGCGGGAGGGCGATCGCTCCCCATGAAAATGCCGGAACAAAAGTGTCAGCGAGTCCATGTCAGTTTGCCTTTAGATAAAATTTTGCATTCGTTTCCATGAACATTTTGGGAAATTCTTTTATTTCACATGTAACCACGGAATTACGGCGACTGGTGAGTTTGTGTTTCGTTGGAGCTAAGCGGGCAGCAGCTTATATCAAGTAATAATCATAAGCGTTAAGCGTGTTATATTCGTGTATGAGATTAGAACAGGTCGGATTACATATGCTGAGTGAACGAAATTGTCACCGCATTTAGCAACAAAACTCAAACAGACCAGCCGATTATAACAACCTTAATTATTTAACATTTTAACCGCGCAGACAATCAGTACCGTATATATACACATAATATAAACGAAATAATTTCCTACAACTAATGTACAAGCATCGTGTAAGAATCTAGAAATATGCTCATGGAGAAGACGAACGCTTACATAATCATCGTTATAATTTTATATTAATTACACATAACGAACTAAAGACATAAAATAACGTGTGCCGATCCTCCTCGGCTCATATAGAGATACCCCAACGGGGCAACGTTAAGAAAACCGCGAAATTGAAAAAAAAATAATATTTGCTGTTAGCAGACGATAATTTCGAATTACCGCACAAAATATATAGTGGGCAGTATCTCGCAAAAAGACTTAAACGTCAGGTGTAAAATGAACTAAGCCTACAGCGGCGTCGTAAGTTGAATAAGTTGGGAGTAGAAAGTTGCAATTTTTCCACAAACAAGCTGCAAATTTCCAAACCGAGGAGATTATAAGTGCTCAAAGTTTCAATAATTATGCCCATAAATTTCCCTAAAACGGGGAATTCTGGCCTTAAGTTTTGCATTTTCAAAAGAAAACTTTCCGATAATAACTTTAAGGAGCAATTTCTCCTGCCTCCAAAATTTCAGGGAAGAAAAAATTAGTTGCCCCTTTTCCTCTCCTGTTGCGACGCCACTGCTCAAGTACGTAAGCACGGCTCATGCATAAACATTTTCTTTACTTCGACAGCACCGCACCATTATTACCTTTATGCAAAAAACTGAGCGACCGATAGGCTCAAACTCTTGCAATTTTCATTATAATACAAAATACTTATTACAAGTATAACATTATTTATATACGCAATTGCATGCCAACTACAGTACAATCTTCGTATAGGCCTACCAATATACGAATGTCGTTAAATGTTATGCGATATTATTTTCCTTATTTGAAGTAAACATAGGCTAATTCTGCATCCTGCATTAGCCTGCGAACGCTTTGTTGTTCTTATCGCGTGATACAGTTAGAGTGACAAGCAGTAACAATAGCTACTAGCATGAGATACGGTTGCTTTTGCGCGCGCTGTTTAAAGCGACCATCACGAGGAAGTCCAAGCAATGCAGCATCACTTCACTATGTACATGAAACTGTTAGTTGAAACTTGCAAAATCAAACGAAGCGACCGAAATACCACAACCAGTTGCATCATTAGTCCATCTGTGCAGTTAACCGTTGAAATTATAATAATAAATATATAGATAACGCTGTAATAAATAACGTACAGTACGTGCTCAATAAATTATAGATAATTTTCTAGAGATTATGTACAAATGTTTCAAATAAGACATTATCATATCGTATAAGGGCCTACTAGACTACAGCGGGTATGCAATGCATTTCTCTAATCGTTGACTAGTTAGTCTTGCTGAGCTTTTAGACAGCGGCGTCCGTCGTGAGTTAAAAAAGTAAAAAAGCAGAAAGCTACAATATTCTGACAAGACAGCTGCAAATTTCTGACAAAAGAAACTTGCTAAAAATCTTTACTTTGCTCCTAAATTCCCCCAATATGAGAAATTTTTGCCCGAGATTTTGTATTTTTTAACAAAACTTTGCCGACAGACTAAAATTTAAAGAGAAGGGGCAATTATAGGAAAAGGGGGAGTTGCCCTTTCTTCCCCCTGCTACGGCGCCACTGCTTTCAGAAATCATCATAATCAGCGTCATCATACAATCATCATCAGAAAGCAAAACTGTCAGTCACAGAGCAATCTGGATATATCGCAATCCAGTCGCCGACGGGGCGGCACTCCGCTGAAATTAGGTACACGTCAATCACTCAATCGATAGATCAACGGGTTCAAAGATCGATAGTAGACCTAATAATTGCAAACTAAGCTTCGTCACGTGACCGACGTCGTTCGTAACGTAACGTAACGTGGTACAGCTTCGAACGCGTGACGTCACTCGTTCTGCAAACAGCAGCAGCAGCAACAGAACATGTTTAATTTCTTAGATAAAACTGAACTCCACTACTGTGCAGTTGTTGACGCCGAGTCGTACAATAAACTGTCAAGATTGTCATGTCAAAATGTTGTGGATTTGATGCACAAAGTACATCAGAATGCTCATTTTTAAAGCAAGATTCAAAAACGTTTTCCCAGAGGAGCCCGCGATAATGTTTTCCCGGGACCCCGCTGTGGCTTTCTACGTCCCTGTCCCCAACGGTACCGCTAGTCAGAAATATTTGTTGCACATTATTTCTTAGTAAACTGTGCGAATCTCAAGTTTAGCAGGTGTTGGGAAAAATACACGTGGCGAAAGCAGAAGTCACAACATTATAGTTTTGTGTAAATAGGAGCTTCTGAAGACTAGGGGACTAGTGACTACTACAATGAAAATAGCCACACAGGTCAACTCAACCTGGCCACCCCTCTGAGGATCGGCGCAATGAGTACCGACGAAAGTTGGGTCATAAACAGGCACACCGCGCGATGCACTAGAACCGTATCCGTGGTCTGGCAGTGAAAACTGGCGTCTGGCTAAAGAAAACGGTGATCACGTCGCCCTATGATGCCCTGTGGATCGGAAAGACTTTTGCGTTTTTTTTCATACACGTTGACTTGCTTGAAATCAAAGATATAGGCCTACACACAGTAATCAATGCAAAGCACAAGTTATGAGTCAATCGCACTTGCTGGACAGTCTAGCAATAAAAGAGTTAGTATCACAAAGTGCGGTACAACAGTAAAACACCTACTGCATTGCAGAACAGGCAACGGGCCATTGATCAGGAGTTATAATGCAGTTATAAGTAGCTCACACGATTTACAGCAAAACAATTCAATATTCTTTTGCGTACATCTGTACAATAAGTTTGAGTTACAGGGATAAAACAGCGTAGGCCTAGGGCCTATGTACAAAGTAACCAGTTGCCTGTTCCGTTGCACTGCAAACAACACAAAGTAGGAACTAGAAACAGTGCACAAAAGAACATTACATTTCGTTACATGAATATTAAAATACAGCGTGCTAAAATGAGCATTTACTGTTAGACAGATATATCCAACCAGCAACAGTGTGCACAAGCGTACAACATTATTTCACTCCAGTGATTACACTGGGCTAAAATGTGCTTCAGACAAGGCAGACTAGTACGGCACTAAGAGTAATTTTTGCACAGTATACAACGAGCATACCGGCTGACTAAGTACAGAGCAAGGTTTCAGTATAAACTTAAACTCAATTGTAGACTTGCTTTCTAAGCACGTCTCTCAGAAAGTTCCGCTCGGGATATAACTCAGGAAAATTTTTAAATATCTTGCAAAATAATATGCAGTCAATATGACGCAGCTAGAGCTTCAGTAAGTAAACTTATACAATGCCAAAATTTGGAGGAACGGCCACAATTTGAGATGTGTGGGGCTGCGACTGCAGTGTTACAGCTTTGAGATACTGCAGCTTCGGTTCTTAGTTGATTTAAACTCGAGACAGAAAGGGACAACATCCGGCGTATAGTACAACAGAATGACAACATCTCTAGCCAGCCAGCCAGCCATCACCACGCCGACAAAACAACTTACGTCACATCATCATCATCATCATCTTTCAGTCTGTCTCAGCAGCCTCAAGAACACCATCACATCTGTACGCGCAACAATATCAGCTTAACCCGGTGTAACCTACCTACCTAAAGCATCATCTAAACAGAACGTGTAATTTCAAACTCGATCACCCTGTTATGAATACCGAGATTAATCATCGAAACTACTGCTTGCTTGTGTTGACTTTCTTACTTCTGATCCGTCGTTGACCGAAGAGCTGCGGTTTGCAAAGAAGTGTAGCATCCTTTGACAAAACATTTTCTCGAATGTTTGTAACGGTTATCGTTGGTTAGACGTCCTGAACGAAACTGTACACTCAGTACTATAGTTCACTGGACTAACTCAAACTTTTATCCCTCCAATATCGGTTAAAAATTGCAGCCAAGGCGGTCCGTAGCGGTAGATACATGTACGGTTCTGACTGATCGTACCGTGGACTTGCATAAGAAACTCTGCAAACTTTCAACAACGTGCTCTACGTCTGAGACGAAGCTTGATAAAGAAGCGTTGGAACAAAAGCGCGTAGAACCTTATCATCATTCACAGCGTCGTCGTAGTCATCGCCGTAATCGCTGAATTATGCAAAATCAACGTCAAATAAATTCCTCCAGAGAATCTTAAACTCGAACGTATTGTATGGACGGTCGGTCTTACAAGTCGAAGCCATTGGTGACTTTTACGCAGACGGGGCCACTCTAGAACGACGTCGATAAATGACAACGAAAGACCAACGTCTGATGCATGTGACCGTGCCGAATGCTGCTGACGAATACCACCGAATAATGTTAATCATTTTTCCTGCCAGAAATCAACGGAAAACTGCAGCGGCTTTTTTGAATCAGACTAGCTGGCATAAGTTCAGCGGATTCATCCATTCATTCATATAATATGCTTACACAAGAAGCGTGCGTATAAAATGTAACGAATTAATAAATTATACAGAGTGTAAAGCCAAGTGTTGTTCGGCTACTGACCGTCAGGGGGCGGTGCAGTGGTCAGTAAGGTCGGTTGGCGTCCTTCGGTCTCTTCAGCTGAACTTTGAGCCGCTTCATTCCAATCTGAAAGCCGTTCATCGCCTGGATGGCCGACTGTGCACTTGTTTGATTGTCAAAACTCACGAATCCTGCACGAACAGCGCAAACAAATGCTGAAAAACCGACACTTAATTACAGCAAATATCTACCAAAAACGTTAAACTATCGCTCGTACTTATCGTTCACGCAGATTACTTTACACCACGTGTTCGAAATACCTGTCAGAAGTCTTTAACGACGTTAACTTTGATAAAGTGTTGCAAATTAAGCGAACTCGGCTGGCTTTTAAGCACACTATAAGTGTTTACTTATTTACTTATTTACTTGCTATTAGCAAGCACGCATGACATGATTTGACATGACATGGTGTACTGTTGATATATGAAATCACTAGATAAAATTTTTGTAAGCCTAATATTACACTGTCACTTTAACTCGTCAAAAGATCTTTTACTAGAAATGACTGCTAAATATGTTTAATAATCAGTTCAAAATATTTTTATTATTAAGCTTTGCTTCTGCATTTTGTATGTTCTGCACTAATACACAACACGCTTGTCGGTAGCAAACAAGTTAATCAGTTATTTTTGTTCGGTTCAGTTTCACGAAACGGTTGAAACTGCGACAAACCGAAGCATTTGCTCTGGTTAGTGGCGCGATCGATGTAGACCTTTGCGCTAATGACCGTGCCGAACGGCATAAACATCTGCGCCAATTCCATGTCACCGAACTCTTGCGGAAGATGATAGATGAACAGATTACAGCCCTCCGGACCTGAAGACACCAATCAAACGCTATGTGCTCTTAATTCCACCACGATCGTGATGTGACTGTTGATAACGGTCACGATCATTTCGCAGCACACTCAATTTCGGCTTAAACCTCATAATATCACTTCTGATGACTGCGCTTAACGAATAACTGATTGTTCCAACTATACCTCAAGTTAACTAATTATTTCATGCTGCAGCTAAACACTTAATGAAGCCTCGGTTATGGTGCATGCACGCACGTTTTTTATATTAATAAAAGCATTTTATGTAACGATTGTAACCTGTCGATGTCATTTTTTTGCTGTAGATGCACGGCAATTCACAACATGTACGCAGCAGTAATTATCGTGTAGCATGTATGTAGCCAAAATGTGCAGTTCCATTATAAGTAGGCTTACGATGGTGTCAAAATAGCGCTAATAATCACACACAATGCAATATCTATGAAGTACATGGGCTTTGACGCTTACTAACTTCGTAGATTTCGTTAACCGCAAGAGACAAAAGAAGTGAAAAAGATATCTGGACACACATATATACATACAATGAAAAAGATTGATTTGCTGACAGCTACATTGAACCTATTATAGCCTTCACATGCAGATCTAGTTGTCTTCTATTGTTAAGCGCTCTGTCTAGCTGCCGGAACCTAATCGGAGACGCTACGCAAAATGTTGCTGTGCGATTATGTGATTACGTTGCAAATGGCACCTTCTTTCTGAGCAGTGGAGGAGCTGGATGGAAGCACGGTAGCAAGGACCGGTTGAACGGTGTTGTACGCGACGGGAACAGTTGCTAAACACAGACCAAAACACACAAACACACGTCAAAAGACTGAAGATTATTATAATGCACCGGTTGCAGCATAATGCAGCGACTATCGCCGCGACCAGTTGTCGAACAGGCGATCGTTCAAGCAACCCGTTTGCGGATCGTCGGCGCTATACAAATTATATAATCAAAAAATAAGCTTGATTTATGGGGCCTAGACGGCCATAATAATGTACGTTTTATTGCGTATGGCAGCCAGTGGATGGATCGACATAAAAAGGAAAATTACCAGGTAGCAGGAGCTTCAAAACAGTACAACTTTCAAGTTGCAACTCACAGTACCGGATACCTTTCAACTAATTCCACAAATTAAAACAAAACAATGTGACATCATCAATACAGTACATATAGGCCTATCCCCGCCAAACGTTGCGCTGTGACTGGTGCTCATTTGCATAATTGCGGCGACCGGTCGCCTGTAGTGAATACACGACCGCGACCGATCGCCGCGACGATTGCCTCGTGTATTTAGTACTTAATACACTATGACAAACAAAAACCTTGTTGGTAGAACACCTAGACAATTATTACATTCTCCTGGTGGCTCGGTAGTGCAATGGTGGGGTGTTGGACTTCCGATCGAGCGGTCCTAGGTTCGACTGCCAGGTGACGCTGCGTAGCTTTAAGCTAATATGAATTTCCCATAAAAGCTGTACCTTTAAAACGTTCTCAAAAATTTTTTTTTAAAAAGTGCAACTGTTGATAAACAAAAGCCACGTGATATAGACAAGATGCTAAGTTGTCTGGTAAACTGGTATTATTGCAAGGACAGCGTAAATAAAAAACGCTATTTCAGTAAACTCCATCAATAATGCTAGATCAAAAGTGACGTATGTTAATAGTACCAAGAGGCTTTCCGTCTTTGGCCAAGACGGTCGTTGGAGCGAAGTCGCTGTCTAAACAGGCCCAGTTTGCTGATACTTCGTACGGACACAGGCCCTCAGGCATGACTGGAACTGCACAGCGCACACGACACTTTTAACCACTATAATTATCTTCCGAACATGAAACTCTTTCAGGAGAAACAGCTACAGCCTAGGTCCAAAAATATGCCAGCAAGGTTTTGTCACACAAGCATCTATTCTATTTCAAATGCTGATCCGTATTCTCAAAAAAAACTTTTTCCCGGCTGCAACAATTTAGAAAGTGGCAAGTCGCATTACAGGCAAATAATGGACAATAACAAAATCACCCGCAAACACAAAATTACACAGAATTATAGTACAAAAAACACAGCTCTTTTCTGTAGACATACTCAGACAGTAGAAAACACAAGAGAAAAACAGAAAGTAGACTGAAGACGTGTCATACCGAAGCCGCCAAGGCCGGGATACTGCGGTAGTCCAGTGTAAGCAGCCGGCTGTAAAGTGTCGCCGCTGATCAATGCTTGACCTATAAACACATCATTCATCATCATCAATGCATCATCGTCATCATCTGTAGATTCTACTTTTTTAAACTTGACAATTGACAATACAATTGCATTTTGGCGTAGTTGCTAGGCATCAAGGCATATCATAAAGATGTTTTGATGGCGACTGCATTTTGCAAATAAACCTGTTCATTAATGCTATCTATCATAGCTGAAAAAATAAAAAAATTTTTAAATGATCAAATATAAAGTACGAGCGTACATGAAGCGCAGTTTGTTGCAATTTGTGACAATTTGTGAAGAAGGGAGAAGAAGGAATAGAAAAGCAGTTACTGCTAATCCGCATAACTCAAAATGCAGCACATTTCTCGCTCTCTTCCAGACACGAGCCAAAACTTCAACCCGTAAAGGAAGAAAACTATAACTAGGTTTAAAGAACGAGTTAAATTCTTCGACGACGATGACGATATGTTGCTGATGATGAATAACTGACCGGAATACTGAGAAATTAGTGCAGGGTCGATGATGGCCGGTTGGCCGTTGTTCGGGTTAACTTGAAACGTCGTCACGGCCATCGGCGATAGTACCTGATGCGTGCTACCGCCGTTCACAACAGTACTACCTGCAATGGTAAAAATATGGCGTCACCAGTGGCGAGTGGCAATGGGCAAGAGCGTCAATTGCCTTCTATCCCCTCCCCGAAATTTTAACCTGTCGAAAGTTCTATTTTTTGTTAAATAATTTTTTCCCACAAGTATAACATTTGGAACTGAAAATATTTCAATTAAGAGATATTTCGGCGTTAAAGTTAAATAAATGTACAAAACATTAGCTTATACACTTGTTAACAGCAACATTTAAGGACTTGCACATCGAAAACAGCAAAAATTACAAAAGGTGATATTGACCGCATCACACTGACTGTGTGTCAGTGTGCTGCTGAATAATATCACCTTTTGTAATTTTTGCTGTTTTCGATGTGCAAGTCCTTAAATGTTGCCGTTA
>Ga0209367_1006073_pt1 | contig 16736 bp, 10 predicted proteins | sample WorMetLIZISLAND2_FD_187412 | JGI IMG/M metagenome (GOLD analysis project Ga0209367, IMG submission 187412) | Marine gutless worms symbiont microbial communities from Max Planck institute for Marine Microbiology, Germany - Olavius geniculatus... ... | reverse complement strand
GATAAATCAGAAGCTGTTGTGTTCTCCACTGCACAGAGGTCAAGGCGCACTAACCCTGTGTCATCAATTGATGTCGCCGGTCATAACGTGCTGATCTCGAGGTCATTGAAGCTGCTCAGTGTTACGCTTGACGCACATCTGACCTTTAATGAGCATGTCAACAACACTTGTCGAGCAGCATATTACCACCTCCGAGCCCTACGGCACGTCAGGTCATCACTTACCGATGAAATGGCTCAAACTGTCGCCTGCGCGGTGGTCCACTCTCGACTAGACTATTGCAATTCGTTATACGTCGGGATGTCAGATACCAATTTTGCCAAACTTCAGCGGGTTCAGAACTCACTAGCTAGAATAGTCACTTCTACCAGGAAGTATGATCACATTACCCCGGTTTTGAACCGACTGCATTGGCTGCCAGTGCGACAGTGGGTCATGTATAAAACGGCGATGCTAACATACAAATCACTGAACATTGGTCAGCCAGAACACCTGTCAGTTCTGCTTAGTGACTATACACCGTCACGTCAACTCCGATCATCCAACCACCAACTGCTGTCCCAGCCAACAGACAACACAGTGTTCGCCGGCCATGCATTCAGCTCAACTGCACCTCGTAACAGCTATAAAAGTGGTTTGAATGTACAAGTGAATAAATTGCTATTACTGTTAAGCATTTCTAAGAAATGAAGTGCGATTCTGCATCAGCTTTTAACAGGGATGTGGTCTCGGTTGAGACGTCTCGGTCTCGAGATGGTCTCGAGACGTACTAACTCATTTCGGACAAAATCTAACAATGTCTAGGTCTCGTCTCGGAGCAATATGTCTCGGTCTCAGCCCAGTAGGTCTCGTCTAGGGTCTCGGGCCATTGCGTCTTGTTGAGACGTTTTGTGCAGGCGCACGCCGTGTATACTGTAGCTGCAGTTAGAACCAGCATGACATTTGTGGCTTAGACAATATTCATTTTCAGTGTTTTTATTCTTTCATTTACTAATTTATCATAAAGCAGAATTATGTCATGTCAGCCTCTTTTCATCACAAAATGACCTAGTCGCAATGAAGATAAGTGTATGATGTCAGAATGAATACTATCAGCCAAATGTAGACAATGTATAATGCTATAATCAGCTGTAGTTTACTAATTTTAGTTGCTTGCAAATTGCGATAAGCATAATGGCTCATGTCTACAGCACTGCAGTTGCAATTCTTTATGGTGCAAGTCGTTAATTATTTAGTGATAACTGTCAAAATAAATTGCAAAAACCCACAACATCACAAATAAAAAGTGCTTACCATGGTGTGAGTTAATTAATCCATATAATTTTTTTTCTTTGTCAATGTGTTTTACCATCTGTCACGGAAAACGTCTCGGTGAGACGTTGAAGCTCCCGAGACTCGAGTCTCGGGAGCTTCAAGGTCTCGGCCAGCATCTTGGAAGCTGCAATGTCTCATCTCGGTCTCATCTCAGACAGAATTTTAAACGTCTCGGTCTTGGCTCAGAAGGTCTCATGCACATGCCTGGCTTTTAATATGCGTAAGCAAATATGGGAGCATAGCGGTGATTAGCTTATTAGCGAGGCTTGAAGTTACACAGTTACAACAGTTTTACACATAAAACACAACCAAGAAAATATTGTATAGGAGAAATAATGACAAGACACCCACAAACCAAAAACACACCGCTCAACAACAGAGACTGTAACATGGTAATTACCAAAACCAAGAAAAACTGCTAACCCATTTTTAAAACCAAAGATAGACATTCTGTACCCACCAGTGACCCAGTTTATCAGTTTTTAATTTTGATAAGAAAATTCCCTGATCGCTGTTATTACTCAGTAGAACGTTAAGACTCTGGACTTTCAAAACGGAAAAGTTGTGGTTTTGGCCGAAGTTAACCAGTTTCGCAATCCCTAAATCGGACTCGCAATTCATTGAACTCTGAACACTGTCAGATTAACCAGGTAACTGTCAGAGTGGATCAGTGCATTGTAGGCCCGTAATACTGCGGATACGTCGCCGGCCAGGCTGCTTGCCGATAATCATAAACTGCACCCTGCAACACATCAGCAGATCGGTATTAACATACAATTAAATACAAAAAAAACTTACCAGTTTACATTACTGTGTAAGGGCGACCAAGTCACACATCCAAAACAGCAGAAATCATTATACTAGGACACAGAATGACAGAACGACGAACTGGCTGCCCTTACAAACCATGTGACGTGACCCCATTCAAAGTTTTCCACCCCGCATTATCCTGTCAGATTTCAACAATTTACACAAAACTGTAACAAGAAGCCCAGCTGTCGCTAGGATAGCCGACCGTACTGGTTGTCAGTGACCTTCTAAGGTCATCCAAGTTCGATGATTTTCATCTCATCTGAAAGGGTGTGTGCCACTTCCTATTAGTGATTAATAGTAACCTCAAAGGCCCTATCTCTCACTGTTTCTGTGAGATCGATGAAATTTTGCAAGCCCGAGTTTAAGTTTAAGGCATGTGGCTAAGTATTTGTGTAAAAAGTATTCCTCTACAACCTAAGCACAATACAGACAGACGGACAGACGACAACTCATACCAATAGCTTGACTGTTACTTAGGTATGGTCAGCTAAAAACATTCTGAAGCATGACCACTGATATATATATGAAGCCTGACATGCGCCATGTGATACATACGGCATGTGGATATGCAGGCCACGGCTGCGGCTGCGCATAGGCGTAAGCTGGTGCAGCTGCTGCAGCTGCTGGTGCTGCTGCTTGCTGCTGTGGTGCTACAGCAGCTGATGACTGCGCCGCATCTCCATTAGCAGAGTGATGATTGTTATCACTGTCCGTCTTTGACCTCTTCGCTGGCTGTTCATTACTGCAAACACTAACAAGAAATTTGAGCTAATGCTCACGAGTCGCGCGACAGACTATAGCAGTTCCTGTTCGCAAACTGTCAGTCAATCTCCAGCCATTTCGTCGCAGTTCATTCTTGGAGTGTGCACTGCAGCCGAAGATCGCAAAAATCAATAAAAACCCCTTATTTTGGAAGTTCAGGATCTTTCAAAGTCATCATGTTGATATGGCTAAAAAGCTCGTCACTAGTGCTTGTTGTGATAGGCAGCATGCCCATGCCTATCTGCAATCATTTTACAAAAGACCGGCCAACAATGGTAAAATAAGAACTTTCACGAGGGTACTGCTCTTTGATGCCCTCATGTGCAGGTTTCCTTGAACCTAGAAAATCAAGACTTTGACCGTCAAAATCTACATTCAATGCTGAAAACTTCATATGCAGCTTCTTCGTGTCTATCTCAATGAATTTTGGCGCAATTCGCTCTTGAAATGTGTCTCGCAGCCCAAAATCACCAAAAAATCCATAAAAATTTTTAACGTTTATTTTAACGTTCAAGGTCATCCACGGTCATTGAATTCGGTGGCAATCGAAAGCCAGTGTACGACTTCTTATTAGTGATTAATAGTAACCTAGGCCCTATCTTGCACCGTTACCGAGATACAGCAACTTATTGGCTAAAAGTCACAAATTTTTCCTACCCACCTCTCATTTAGTGCCCTCGTCCGTGGTGATGCCTTCGAATTTATGGAAAAGCTTTACGGTTCCTGAAACTAGTCTTCCTGGCAGCTGATGGTGAATATTTGGTGATGCTTGCACCGTTTTTGACTGATCCACACGTGTGACAGACAGACGGACAGACAGATGGACAGAATTGCGATGGCTAAGACACATGCGCATAAAAAATCTCACTCGCACAGTTAAGTTACTGAGTGAGTAAGTAGGGTTAACGTCCCGCGCAACACACTATAGGTCATTTCGGGGATGGCCGTTCCAGGCACTGCACACACTGGGACACACCAGAATCACATAAGCACACAATGAAACACAAAACTTAACCTTTACGGAAAGAACGAGATAAGTTACTGGGAGGTTTGTGACAGTTTTAATTGCGCACTATCGACTCACTTCAAAAGCGGTTAGATCGAAAGCAGTTAGCTTTGGATGGCACAATGATATAATTAAAAACACGAGGCACAAAAATCCAAAATGAAAAGCAAGCGAGAAAACTTGCGCCACAATCTCAACGCGACAAAGATGTCATTAGTGATTGCTTAAACTGTATATATTGTATACTATCTACTATCTGCACGAGAAGCACATGTGGCTTGACAGGCAGCTGACTTCCTGCTAAGTTCACTGTCTGTTAAGACCTATGCCGATATTCGACATCAAGCAATTTGTGGCTTGTTTGAGAAAGGGCCTCCAATGACAAATGCTCCGTATATATGCTGAACACGCAATATAGCACCTCTGTTATCTTAAGTCAAAATACAAATTTATGATTACATCTATGATTACAACGTTAGCAGTCGATACATGGGTAAGAATGTTGGACACAGGAAGTTGCATTTTTCCCAACGCTGCAAAATTCTGACAAAAAATTTATGCACTGCTCAAAATTTCACTTTTGCCCGAAAATTCCGTCCAAACTGGGGGATTTTCCCCTAAATTTTCTACTTTGGGAAAAATTTTCAGAAAAGAAAATTTCCTCACAGGCTAGATGCCATTGTTCCTTAGACAACAATCAGCACACATACTGAGAGGCATTTGCTGCAGACATTCGATGTTTCTTCACACACTGCATCTCTTGCTGTAGTTTCTGATGAACTTCATAAGCTTCAATAAGTCTGCAGACAGAAGAAAACCACTAGCTACCAGCTAATGCAGAAAAACTATGATATTAATAATATCTATACCAAAAAAGAGGTACAAGATCAATCAGTTAAATTCACACAATAAAAAAGCTCCAATCAGCCAGGTCCTTTAGTCTTATGCCACCCAAGAAAATGTAAATCTATACCGTATTTGAGAGTTACGAGCGAGAATAACTCTGAAACGGCATGATGTGTGGTGACCAAATTTTGCACGCAGACCCGTGTCCTATGTGGCCCACATATGGGCTAGGTGAGATGTTGCTAAGGAGTCATCCCTTTGAGAAAAATTCACTTTTCCAAAATTTTGCAGCGGCCTGCTGTGGTGCACTGTGGTGGCTGGTCTGATAGCGAGGTCTGGCCTGGCAGGCCTGCTGCCTGTCCGGGTCGTGCCTGGTGGCAGAAGTTGTTGCTGCAGTGGTGTGCGGGCTGTGGACACTGTTATCTGCGGAGCTGAATCCGCACGATCCGGAATCGAGGCCGCAGGCTGAGAATGAAGCTGCAGGCTGAGGTTGAGGCAAAAATCGAGACTGCAGCCGAAGGGCCGAAAATCAAGCGGACAGGGAGTGTAATGACCTATCCGCTTGTGTAAACCTATGTACCAGTAGTTTCTATTCCTGCACTACTTTGGTTTTTGGATTGTTGTGACCTGTTGTTATTTTCCCAGCCACAGAACATGACCACCTTTTGACTAGTACCAAATTATTTTGCCTCAGATTCGGCAAGTTTCTCGCCGACATTGTGCGTTTTATAAATTCAATTTACTTACTAATAAATTGCTTGGTGACAGAAGAGGTTGTAAACAACTTGCCCAGTTATTATAGAGTGGCATCGAACCAGCCAGGGGTTGAACTCCGGACCTCTTGATTGTGAGTCCGATGTGCTACCAAGGATATCAGACTAAAATATCACTCTGGCAGAAGATAAACCTGTGACATTACCTGTCAACATTACAGCCGAAATCTTCGAGAAATTCCAGCTTTCGTTGCGAAAATGTGACACGCTGTTCAAGAGCCAGATCACTGCTAATAGCACGGTCAAAGACAGCCAGCAATGCTGGCTCATCCATTTCCGACTGCTGATACTCAATGTCAATCAACTGTAGATAGAGCTTGGCATTCAGCTGTCAGACACGACAATACAACCACAGTACAATGACAAAGTCTGAATGCTGAGTGGTAAACAATTACAGGGCAGGTGATTAATTCTACTAGCAATCTGGGAATTTTCCCATCCATGGTCATCTATGTTGGGTCTTCGAGGGTTGAATATCACAACCCAGTTCCTCATGTAAAAATGAAGTATCTTTCAATTAATGCATTACATGTAAAACAATGATACAAAGCCATTTTTATGCACAACAGCAGCTACTGCTGTAGCGCGTCTTAGCCATCGCAATTCTGTCCGTCCGTCTGTCCGTCCGTCCATCACACAAGCAGATCAGTCAAAAACGGTGCAAGGTAGTATCACCAAATATTCACCACTGGCTGCCTGGAAGACTAATTTCCGGAACTGTAAAGCTTTTCCATAAATTCAAAAGGGGTCACCCCGAACGAGGGTGCCAAATGAAAGAGGGGTAGGGAAAATTTGCAATATCCAGCCTTTGCGGCGTTTGCTGAGCAAGATACGTCACGCCCTCTGGTGAGCACAATTAAAACACTATAGACATTATAGCCGAGGGTCGTCTGGCGCCCTCTGGCGACTGACTTACTGTTTTACTGGGCTTTCAAACATGCACTGCGGCTGTTGCGCATTCCCGTTTGCATTAGCAAGGCTTTTCTTGTTAATACATTGATGTTGCAGACGGGCAGACAACCTCTGGAGGCAATACTCTGCACTACTTGCATCAGGCAGCAAAAAACTATGACCCTATGATTTGTTTGTACTAAATTCTGCAATCAACTGAGAAGTAGTTTGCAAATGAAGAAACACTTACCCTATCTTTATCCAAAGCCTCGTCCAATACCTTCTTTGCCAAATCTTTATTTCTCTGCACCTAAACACAACATTTGCACAACAAAGTATGATTTGCAAACAACTTATATTGTGTAAAAAATTAATACTGAGTATACTGACTAGGCAATCAGCTCAGATATGATAGTCACAAGCCTCTAACCTGCTAACAAGCATTCATGCCTACTAATAATGTCTACTAAGTTACTGGGCATGTAACCATGTGTGATTTAACAATTTTACTACTGCTTTCGGCCTTTCTTTCACCAGTTTAGTCTTCCTTAAATAGTCAACACCCAGCCAGTTCCCCAAAGTGAATCATCAACAAAGTCTCTATGATACCTCACAGCCTTACGCAGAAGTCAATACTTAGCAAATATGTCATGTCATTATATTACAGGTTACAATTACTTCATCCAATATCCTACACTATTATGTCACACAACTGAGATACTATTTGGTCTATAAGAATTCCTCAACTTCAGGTAAAAATTCCACAACCCCAACGTGTGAAAAGAATTTCTCCCACTTTCTCCACACTATCATAATGATAACTCATAATGACGACAACGGAAGCAACATCTACAATTCTCCATATGACATGGCTGTTATTTTTACTAACAAATATAACCAAAAAAGACCTTTGCCAGATAGCGAGCGTATTTGATGGAATAAAAGCTGCGAGCTTCAGTCGAGTCTGCATCATCAATGTACCTCCTATACTGTGTGTCGACAGCTTCAGTGTTGCCACGGCGACGCTCTATGCTCACGTGACGCATGGCGGCCATTACCAGACCCGGCAGAGTCTTCTCCAGTGACGTAATCACACTCAATGCCGCGTCCGTGCAACCTGAAAACATCACACGTCATCTTCACACATTTCTTATGCTCCTTGGTACACTTCATACTTCACAATCAATCGTAAAAAAAGTTAAAAGTCCTTCCTGAGCCTTAAGGCCCATAGGGTGGCGCTAATCTCTGTTTCCTAAGCCCTCAACCAGACACCAGTTTACACTGCAAGACCACGGATATGGGGTTAGTGCAGGCAACGTGCTCTTCCTATGATCCTAAAACTCAACAACAAGTGTAAGAGCACAGAAGAACAATGGCACGATATTGATGAGTGAAACGAATCTCCGAGTTATTTACCTGCATTCTGCAAGTTCAATACAGTTCTTTCCCGAATATTTGGCAAATAAAAAACACAACTGGAATATACAGCAACAGAACACAGTGCTAACCTTGGCATTCTTCAAACGCAGCCCACGCAAGATGAAGGCTGGCCTTCTGAGGTAGATGTATGGTGCAGGCTCGTCTGAAAGCATCGCGTGACCTCCTGACATCACGCGTCTCCATGTACTTTGCATACTAAAAGCCACCCACAAAAAACATCAAAATAACACCACAGAAAACACCAAAACACTTCAAGTAGTTAACATCACCGTACTGAATCATAAACAGAATACGGCAAAAAGAACCGATAATAAATAAGTAAAAACAACATACACAATGGATTGCTACATTCTGCCGTCGTTCAACTTACACGGTCCGCAGTTGATTAACAGTCCGCCACAGACGAGCCAAGCCAGCTCCAACTGCCTGCCACACGGAGTCGTTAAAGCATGAAAAACCATAAACTTAAATGCACAAACATCAAACCAAATAAACTAATGATGCGTGGAATCAACTTGATCGATGAACACAAATTGAGCAAATTACAAAGCACAAAAATGCAATAAGTAAACAATATGCATACCTTCATCCAGAACTCCTCGTACAAAGCACAGGCAATGACACATCGTTCAAACAGAACACCCACACGCTTCTCAGATCCATTTTCCATCTCAAATTTCAGATATTCTCGCCAGTTTTTCAACTGGGACTTTTCCAGCGGTTTCACATGAAAATATGGCCGGCGAATCTGGAACAGAAAGTAACACAAAAGCTTGGTAACATACAAGAAGTACACCTCACTGAAACGACAATGAAAAATAAATACACCGTGTTCAGAAAAAACACCCACTCATGTTTTCTTTTATATCTCTGTGAAAAATGTTCAGATTTCCACAAAATTTTCAGGTAATGCTTAGGAGGAAATAAGCATTCCACCTGTAAAAAAGTTAGATATTCTTTGCCACTGGTGACGTCATATTTCCATGTTTGTAAATTATGGGTTTTACCGTAAAAGAAAAACATTGGTGAAGTGTTAAAACACCCCAGTTGGTTACTGTGCTGACTGAACCCAAAATATGCTAATCTGTCACACAATTATCTATTGTGAAATGTTTTTGTGGTTATTTTTTTGGCTGAGTGCAAGATCCTCAACTTTGTTGATGTTGGCAGGCATGCGCGCACTGCGTCACTGCGTGGACGACCAATTGCCTGCTATCAGTCGAATGGCTTGATACTGCCAGTCGTGTCAATTTTTTTATTTAAAAGTTTCATTCCATCAATATTCAATTGTCTGTGTATTGTGTGGAAACATTTTGCACAAACTTGCTGCTCCATAACTCTTGCTGACTTGCGAGCGTTTTATCGAAGGTTTGTCTTCCATGGTAAAACCCATAGTTTACAAACACAAAAATATGATGTCAGCATGACGTCATCGATAGCAAAAAATACCTAACTTGTTACAGGTGGAATACCTGTTTCTTCCTAAACATATACTGAAAATTTCGTGAAAATCTCAACATTTTTCATGGAGATATATAACAAAAAGGAAATGTGTGTTTTTTTCTGAACAGTGTACATACTGGTAATTGAGTGAAATATTCACGTCATCATCATCTTAAGTTTTGTAGCATTAACACAACAGTTTCTGCAGACTTAGTATGAATGCATGCTAACTTAACCTCTTGTTGACCGCAGGCTGCACAGCTAGTCTGTGCGGGGCTCCAACCTTACGACATCTCATTAATCATACACTGCTGGCTATACTTAAAACTGGCTTGAAGTGAGAAAACTTTTAACCTGCAATAAACTAGAAACTGTAAAAATGTACACTTTATTCAGAGGTATAATAATAACCGTCAATAAGCACTGTTTGAAAAGCTTCAGAACCGAAGCATACAAATATATACTTAATAAATTCTATAATTTTACGACTAATACCTTGAATATCTTCACACAACTTTGTGTTTATGAATGCACACTGTTCCCACCGTGGTCACCCACCATGACATGGTGGTGGGGCTTTGCACCGATGACCCAAAAGATTTCTAAATCTGGAGGGTAAGAGCCAACTAAGAGCTGACCAAACCTGTGAGAGCAGATTTGCTACATGTTACCAATGCTTAGGTGCTGGCTAGTCTCCGGCTTTCACGCTGGTTTCGGCTTCATAGCCATTTATTATGACTTCACAGCCATCCATGACTTCAGAATCATTTCTTCCGTAACCTGATGGTTACACTTGGGGATGCGCATTGAGTCGAACTGATATGGCACTGCCTGGAGGTAAAGTAAGGTAAGGAATGCACGTGTGCTGTAACAAATCCCAACATTACGAATACCATACAGAATAACATCTCTTGAATACCAACCGCTTCCTCGAAGGCCCAACGCCTCATAACCTCCTCTTCGTTGCGCCTGTACCATGACTGACGAATCTCGATGACTTTTTGTCGCACAAGTGCAACTTCTTCATCATCCAGCTACACAGAACATACAAGTTAATAAAGCGCCTGACTACAACACCGACAAAACATAAACATACAAGTACATTTATAAAAAAACTGAAACAAAATCAAAATCAATCAGCCAAAACAGATTTGCAATTGCATAGAGCTATAGTAAATAAATCAAAGGTGCATAAAAAGAATGAAGCTGGGACCTTGAATGTTCAGACACCATTGATTGTCCAGGAAAATTGATTTGCAAAAAAACATTCTGATACAGCTATTTTGAAATTTTCCTAATGCAGCAATATGCAACAGGCAATGTTTGCATAGACCATCAAATTCACTATCTGCATGCATGCAGAAACTCATCTCGAGACAGTTTTATAAAAATTTTCTTACGTAAATTAAATTGTGATTAGCTCTAGATGCACCTCCGGTCTTCGTAAACAAAAGCAGTTGATATTATCAACATACGCATACTTTCGACTTGTTATTCGAGGCATGCGGACTAGCATCGGTGCCTGGGGGATCATCAACTCCGGGCGGGGGCTCATCGCTGGTATCCGCCACATTGTCAGCAGCCTCCGCAGCATCCAGGCCCATGTCATCGTCGTCCGTGCTGCTAGCAACCGTTGGTGGCGCTGCCGGTTTGCTCATCACCTGATTCCGTAACATCAGAAATTCCTCAACGCTGAGCAGATCCTTCGGGTGATGCTGCTCCACGAGCTCACAGTATCTGCAGCAATCCATGCATCCTTGGTTAACTACACGGACGGCTGCTGCCGCGTATCCAAATAATAAACTACTCGAGTAACATTTTACTACCCGATGAGTACCCAAGTATCCCCTAAGCTACCTGGGTGAACGAATTACCCGATAACAGCAGCCCTAACTACAGACTGGAGCATTAAAAGTGCAGCTGGTATACATGCTTTAAACAGATCGAGCAATTGGACAGCTTCAGTAATGACTGATTAGCCTCGATGAACACAGCAAAAGGTGGTCGTGTTAAACCCGCGTTCAAATGTTAAACATGACTGCTCTACCCCGCAGATCCAATGACTGAGGCTAATCGTTTTTGAAACTGTCCAACTGCTCGATCGATGAAAAGCATGTTTGTTCCACTGCTAATATGCCACCATGCACATACACAGACTGTTTTGATATTTTGCCTACATTTAAGTCCTGATCACTTGAATGTCACTTCAACAAACTGTATTTCAACCTCACAAGTTCTGAAAGACACCTCTCAATAGCACGTGGTTTCAGTTCTCAGCTGCTGACCACAGACATTCTCTGCTATGAAGTATGACTTGTGCACTACTAAAGCCATAATACCCTTCCTGATGCCATCACTGAGTCATATCAGATTGCTCAGAAGAAAAAGAAACTACTTTGCCTAGTGCCTACATTTTAAATTCTGAGAAAAAAAATAGAAATCTGTGACCAAAAAACAGAGTATGAACTAGTTCGAAAACAAAGAAGATAAAGACGTACATTGGAAAATGTCGTTTGTAGTGTTGCGTCGGCGTCTGTAGAAGACGATCGAGCACAAAAGCCGTCTTCATGACACTTTCTCTGGTTCCTCGTTCCTTCCACCAGTCAAAGTACGTCTCCCACAACTTGTCTGAACGGAACTCCAAACCGGCATCAGTCACTGCACGCTCAAACAACCTAACACATAAACAACACAAAATGGTACAAAAAAAAACAAAAATATCAATACTTACATGAATTATTATGCAGCACCGTAAGCGTAATCACAAATAAAATAATGACAAATTCTCCGCTCCATTTCTGTCTGACATTTTTCAAACATCTACAGACCCGTAAGCTGTTATACATTGCTACTAAAATATCAAAAAAAACAAAATATAAATTTTATTGATATCTGAGCAAAATGTTGCCCCATAGAACTTTCACACACAATGTAATCAGCCAAAGATAAACAGAGTAGAACCGAGCAAAGACAATGTCGGTGAGTGTAGCATAGAATAAAAATTGTGGATGAGTTTAAAATGACATTAGAAATCATACGTTTCGATTTTCTGGTCAGCATCGGGAGCATCATTAAGCTGGCACTGTTCAATCGTGAACGTGATGTAGTGAAGCCAAAGATCAACGCTCAACGGAATGGCCGAGACGCCTAGCTCAAACACCTACAAAATGCAGCATCGGCAGCAACAGCTGATTAATCACTTGCCGCATGCCACAAGCCACGAAAATCTCACCAACGGAAATTCACGACAGAAAACTTTTCAGAAGCCCAGTCGGGCCATACCGTACGTTTTGCAACAGACTACAGATCTCAGCTGGTGTCCGGTCATGACCGAGATAACCGACCCGCGACGATTGTACTTGGCTAACACAACGATCGGCTGCCGATGGCGATGCCTTACTGCAACATTTCTGTCTAAAATCACAAGAAACTAAATAATGTTCTTAGATTCACATCAACACCTAAAGGAAAACACGCAATCACCATTTTTGTCACAAATGTTACGAAAACAAAACTCAACAGCAAAAGTACTCATTCTATTAACTAGCTGAAAGGCCTACTTTTCAGCTTTCACTGTTCTGAAATCCAGAAATCCCATTATTATGGAATTAAAATCTGTTTATTTTTTGCAACAAAAATATATATAAATGTGCAAAAAGACAAAAAGCAAAATATTATTCTGTAGTTAAATGGGTACATCATCAGAACTACTATGCAAGTCACATGTCACATACTACATGACAATTTAGATCTAAACTTGTGACTGGTTGTTTTCGTAAACTGTTTCTACTGTCATACTTGACAGTATAATAAATCAGCTCGATATAGCATGTTTCAGTTTAGTCGTAAATCAGAAACAGCCACAATAACACGACAATCACAAAGTCATAAGCCACACCATCTAACTGTTACATATAAATTTATTATCAGCATATAGTGACCTCATCTCATTTTCCTGCAAAATTACTTCTTGACGAACACTACACGAATGCCACCCGATTTAGAATGAGATGATGTTAGTACTTTTTGAACAGCTCTATTACAACAAATGCCCATCAGCAATGATAAATACATGTAGCAACATATTTAGCTTTAATATTATGTAACTTAAGCAGTTCTTCACCGCTGAAGTCTGCACCCAAGATGAACACAAAATAAGCACATAACTGTGACACCTTATCAACACAAAACACACAGACAAACAAAATAACAGCAGCTCCAACTTGTACCTTTTCGGCTATTTCGTAATTTCCATTTTGCTTTTCCATATCAGCATACTTTTTCCAGTAACCATAACAGTAAGGATAACGTTCAAGGAACGCATCATAAGCTTCACGAGCATCAACAAGCACTTTCTAGTAACAAATTTCAACAACATCCAAGTACATTATAAGCACATTCAAACACAGTTTAAACATGCCCATCTTACAACATTAGAAATAACATATCTATGACTTAACAACTTTCATAAATATTGTTGTTCTAACATAAGTTTACTCAAAAATCATTTCTCTGTGCATTACCGACATTGCATGCAAAAATTGACAATAATCTCATCTCTCTCAAAATGCATTGAACACTACATCAACTAACATGGCCCATTATTAGTAATTACTTCTGATAGAAGAAAAATCATTTAATTCTTTTACTAGCAGTCTAGTCTCGTTTTGTGAGATGTGTTAATAACAGACAATAAAAGAAAATTTTTAACCTAGCAGTAAAACCACGAGATAGCACATGATTCAGACAAATGCACACTATATTTCCACTGCAAATCGTTGATAATTTGTGACTTTTCACCCACAAGCAATGTGAACAACAAGAAGAAAGCTCATGACATAAAACATAACCAAGCTAATGAATTAACCTCTTGCTCGACATACTGCAGAAGATAGGTCCACCCTGTGAAATCCGAGGGATGGTCCCTAACAGCCTTCCAATACTGCCCAAGAACACTCAAAATTTTCTCAGGAGCACTTTCTGCAGTCATCATCTCCAATGCTGAAATAAATTACAATTACAGACATCTGCAATAGAAAAGATATGAAACAAATTATTACAGTGACTTTAAGACTCTTATAAATTATCGAGTAAGCACTAGCAGCTGATCACCAACATCACCAATCATTATAAAACATCAAACATAAGAACAATACAGACAAATCAGCCTAACAGTTTGCAAAGGAAAGCATAAAATGCAAAATGAAGTTTTGTGATTGCACCAGAAACAAAGATTGCACCACAAGCATCTAAGCCAGTGTTTTTTAACCCTTTTGCTGCCACGGTACCCTACAAAAGAATGGCGATTACTTACGGAACCCCATGCAATGATTCGTGAGTCTAACGGTGTATGCGATGTGGAAGTTTCAGGGTGTCTGGGCCCTGGGGCTGATGTCCCCAATGCAGTCAATAAGCAGAAAACATGTGGGGATAAAGAGGCATAGCTCACATAAGCTGATTATAGAGAAGCAGGCAAAAAATTGTTTAATTTCAACGTATTGGATAATATTTAACAATTTTATTTCAACTGTAGACAAGAATACGTTATTGTATTTAAACATAAGCACCTTACGAGGCCGTCGCCAACAGCCATTTAGCCCCCTTCTTCCACAAACTGAAAAAAAAAAAATGGATCTTTCGCGTTTTACGTACATGGATGGATGCCCTCGGGCCGCACAGGGATCTGGATCCCCCAGCCAGCTGCGCTGCTGCGTGCATGAAGCTTTTTGTTTCTTTCAAGCAGAATGTTTCAAGAATTGAAATTAAACAATCAATAAAAATAACACTAATATGTTATAGTGTACAATGCAAATTGCTGCAAGGTTAACAACAAGAAAAGTATTCAACACTGCACAAACGTTTGTGGCTAGACGCGCTAATATTGAACTAAAAATTTCATGTCTCGTTCTTCTATGGCCTGGTGTGAAGTGATTTCGCACGTCAGATTATTCTCATTTTTACCGAGCAGCCGCGGAACCCTTGGAAGATGCTCGCGGAATCCTTGGGTTAAGCAATAGCCAAAAATCAACAGTGTAAACTGTAAATGAAAACAGTGAACTGGCGAGCAACTATAGTAAACTTTTTGTCAACTGCAAAAATTTTCGAACTTTATTTCTCACAACAATTTTGCACTATATGCCTGTTCCTAACACACATCACGTTTCAGTGCACATACACATGGCAAGTCTCGTGGACCTCAAGCAAGTCTTGTGCAGTTTTTATCAACTCATCTTTTTCCACCTGCTAAGATTTATCTCTAGCATTATAATTTAATCTCATTTCTCGTTTCACAATGACAGAAAAGCACAGTCTGTGTTAAACATGCACAATTTCTGAAACTACAGTGCAAGATGTCACATACAGAATGTAACACAAAAAAAAGAAAAAAAGGGAATCTTGACTATGATCTGGCAAAACACCGTACCAAACCCAAAAATATCAGGGGACGGCTTTCCCGAGTATCAAGAGCTTATAGGTTACGAAGACACCCTCTTACAGAAAGGTATAGACCCATATTTTGAACATATATTCCCTATATAGCTTGGTCAGTACTAGCGGTAGATCGCCATTCATCTAATTACATTTATTTCGTTGTTAATGTAAAAATGCAGCCATGTTTTTTCACAGCATTGTTAAGACTGTGGTTGGAACTGAAATGTTATCAATTACCAAGCTTTAAATAAAATTTATTCAAAAATACTATAGTTCTAAGTCAGTGTTACAAAAAAAACAGCTTTGGCTTGAAATGGACTGTGATATAATACTGATTTAGATACGTAACAATGTCGTGGCATGGCTTATGGACCTTTTGTGTCTACCAGAAATATAAGTTCCACCATCTTCTTGATAACGTATCTACCCGATCTACCTCTAGCAATTTTCCAGTGCTAACAGCAAGATCGCCGATCTACCGCTAGAATTATTGATATAGCATATGCCATGCACGACATTACTCGCAAGAGGATATGTGCATTATTGGAAAAGAAGAAGAAGAAGACGCAAAAACGAAAGCCCAAATTTTCACCCCTAACCCTAACCGTAACCCGGTGCGGTCGTTTTCAATGGTTTGGGGTCCGGTGGGGTAATGTAAAAATTTCGTTTTTTGCCCCTATTATATATTTTGCCGGTGCGGTGTTTCGTCGGACCGTCACACACCGCGACTGCACTGGCAAAACTGGCAGACTAGCAGTCAGTTACACTATCGTCACGACAGTTAATCGTAATAATCGTGTCAAATTATAAAACAAAATTTTAGATATCTGTTATTTTAACACTCGTACCAGCTGGTTTTTCCTCTCCCATTTTATGCTGAAAAAGTTCACAAAAAACAAGAATCATAAAATATTTAATCTGTAAACATAAACATCAAAGTCTATAAGCTTTGTCATTCAATTTAGATACTCTACGCTGGGAATAACATAACGTTCGTCCCAGCCACAGCTCACTTC
>Ga0209367_1006072_pt1 | contig 16736 bp, 9 predicted proteins | sample WorMetLIZISLAND2_FD_187412 | JGI IMG/M metagenome (GOLD analysis project Ga0209367, IMG submission 187412) | Marine gutless worms symbiont microbial communities from Max Planck institute for Marine Microbiology, Germany - Olavius geniculatus... ... | reverse complement strand
GCTGCCCTAGATAGGCAGCGGTGGGCAGCGATAGTAAGAATGGCGTCAGACACCAACGGGCATTGAGCCCACGGTTGTCGATGATGATGATGATGCATCAGTAATGAACCAGACCCAACAGCAACCCATCTGCAGCAGAATTTGCGTCAGACGTAGGCCTATCACAATGTTTGGACATGTAAGTCGTCGGCAAGAATCGGTTCATGCGTATGAAGCACTTCGTCTGGCGGTCAACACCCGTGCAGGTGACCGACCCGATGACAGGTTGGACTGGAAGCGTCCGCGAGGTCGTCCTCGACATACGTAGATCCGGCATGCAGCTGGAGGTCGACGTCGAGCTCAGTGCCGATGCTGCCTGGGACACAGTCGGTGATCGTGAATTCGTGATGTCTGGAGTTAGGGTGCAAGCGGTCCAGTGAATGAGTGAATGAATGAGTACCGGTATGCCCAAACGTCGGTAGCTCTTTGCCGCCTGTAGCTGTGCATTTGTGCTAATGCATGATTTACTGAGCTGGTGTTGAATTTACGGCAAAAACTAACAAGGTTGGATTAACCTCCTTGGCAGCAACCGGTTTGGTCAGCTGCCGCCACTACGCCGCGAGTCGAAGAAGTAGATAGGCCAAATGAGCTATATACAAAATATTGACAGATTTTCGAAATTTTTATGGCATTGTCCAGAACACGCAAATAGGTCTACTGTCGACTGCAAACATGTGAGCCTGCACGTACTGTATAAATATTGAATATTAAACATAAAATAAAGTGAATACACAACAATATCGTTTAAAAATTACATACTAAAAAATTGCTGCACTTGAATACAGTGCGACAATCGGAAAAAACGGAAATAAATACAAATACAACAACCTAAATTGTTCAGATTTACCGGTATATATAAATCGACGGATAAACATGGCTATAATATACCATGCCAACTCTCCCGAAAGACAATTTTATATAATGCACACTGCTATATGTGACCATGAAAAGACTTAACATTATCAGGACTTTTTCGAGTGAGTCTAAACGTAGTGATTTTATTGTGGCTTACTTGAACCATTAGCCTACATAAATGAAAATTCGAGATCAACCATATTACCTAGTTTATTTGCAGTGAAAACCCTCTACTGTGGCACACACGAAAGTGGCAATACAGCATTGAACAGTTCCGAAAATGCTCGGTATTCGCCATCGGGCAGTAACGAGCAGATGGTGTCAATTGGAGGGCGAGAGAGAATCGCGGTTTTATTGTCAGTTCTAGCACTAGTCTTCATAAAGCACTCGAAATGCAGCACACATCCTGTTAGAGCTGATGTATGTAGAGTAGACGCAACCACGTGCAACCGTGTGCAACTGTGGTATGCTGTCTCTGCATCGTACCGACGGTCCCCAGAAAAGTCGTTAAACCAGACCTAAACCAGGTGGAGTTCAAACTCTCCAGGTTACAGCCACGTAAAGCATCTAGGCCAAATATACATATCCCAGTAATAAGCAAAAGTTAACTAAAAATTGTTAACTAATAGTTTAATTAATTAATTTTACTCGTAGTTAGATTAATAGTTTAATTAAAATAGGTTGGTTTAGTGTAGACGGTAGTTTAATTGTTATTTTTGTATTTCACAACCAAATAGTTTAATTTTTCAAAAGTTAAACCACTTATGCAATTATTCTCAACTTCAAAATATCACTGAACTGACTAAAGTAAACCGAGTCTGAAAGTAGCAGCTGTCGCAAGAGTAAATAAAAATAAGGTAATGAATTAAAGCATTTACTGTTTTTGTTTATATAGGCCTGTTTTATTATCAAGTGTGTAAAATTTTTAGATTTTTCTTAAAGCAATCATTGATAATTATTATAGTGGCGCCATAATGCAATGAAACAATAGATCTAAAACACGTTTTTTCTCAATGACAAAGTAATGTATGAGTGATATACAGTATTTTGGTATATGAAATATTTAATTGAGTAACTTTGCAGATCAGCATTTTGTGCCAGTGAGTGTCAGACTTTTCTTCTTTTTTTCCGATAATGCACAAATTTTTAGAGTTGAGAAATGTGATGCATGGACAAAGTGTAACAATTAGACAACTTTATTCACCGCATAAAATACGCATTAACTTGTACATAATGAATAATTATACATAGTTAGTACACAATTAAGTAACTAACTAACTTAGACATTAGTATGCTATGCCGATAATTTGCAAAAGATGACACACTGCTATTTCACCTACCAGTTGTGAGTGCAGCGAATGCAGATACGATAAAAAATAATTCCAACTTTATCATCTTGAAATGCAACAGAAGCTTTCTCTAACAGCGTTGTCTGTCTCCTGCAGCTAGGTGCATAGACGAATATTATTTATACAAAATTAACTAAACAACACAATAATTTGTAGGCTTAAAGATACACTAATAGGCTAGCAATATAGGCCTCAGCCATTTCCAACTGTTATTTTAGAACTGGCATTAAAGACTTTATATTAATAAACTACTTAAACTGTAGTTACTGTACTAGTGTACTACTGCTACTTATTAGCCGACAGAACTAGAGATTGCGCTTATGGCACAATGTGTTGTCTGTCTGTCTGTCCGCTGTAACGTAATGTGCTGTGGCAAAACAGTACGTCTTAGAGAAACTGTCTGATAAAATAAATAGGGTTGCCTAAAGGCTACCCTGTAGCACAAAATCAGACCCCCTGCAACTTTCCCATTTTTCGCCATACCTAGTAGCTGCACCCCCAAATAATCGTATTACAAATTGCGGAAATCCGCTTCGCTTAGCGACGTTTTTGCTGTTGACAAGAACTTAACAACGCCCTATTCAACGGTACCATCGCCGACCCCTACAGACACCTGCTCTTCCAAAATGTAGATCCCCAAAAGCGCATCTGCCGAACACTACGGTCGGCTATCCTAACGAAAGCTGGGTTTCTTGTTATTGTTAAGGAACAACAAAATAGCATAGTGAATGCACATACCAACGAAAGATTCTGCACACGCAAATCGAGCTGCGGGTGTATTTCTGCAAGCAGGCGGCGCCTGTGCGGCGCACCAGTCTCAGTCTCACGTCGGCGTTCAGCAGCAGCGCCATGCTGAGTCGTGCGTCACAAAGGTTCAGGATGAGAGCAAAAAGTTGCTTGCAAATATTAATCGACACCTGCATGGCTATAAATTTCTGACAAAGGATATTCTGAGAGCTTGACAATTTTAATTTTGCTCTTAAATTCCCACAAAATGGTTAGTTTGAACCCCAAATGTTGTAATTTTGAAAAAGCTGTGACCATTTATCCGGCGGCCGGATAAATAACGAAAACGAGGCCAATTCAACTAAATTCGCTAGGCGGCGACACCAGTTGTTGCACGTTATCTTACCGTCACGCGCAGCGCCCAACAAAGGCTACAATTATTGTTAATACTAAAGTTTAGGATTAGGGTTAGCACATTTTAAAAATATATGTGACGAGAATGCACACCTTAACTAACCGTGTGACATTAGTGTCGAATTCGAGGCTGCTAGAGGCAAGCATTCGTCGACAGGCGATACCCGTGATTTCCTAGTTTTTACGGTTGAGGTTGTCGGTTGGCCGGCTGCCATCGTATCTATGAAGCGGTACGACGAGCACCCAAGCTCGTTGTACCGCCGCAGGGACAAGGCCTTAGTTGATACCTACAAGCATTCTTGGGTGCTCGTACGTAGTGGCTATGGCCGTCCAAAACGGCGGCCGGATAAATACCCTGTGCCTTTTAGAAAACAATTTTTCCACAGAAAAATACTTGTCCGAAATGCTAAAATTTTGGGTGGCAATTGCTCACCATACCCCTATACCACCACACCAATCAACAGCTGCATCACGCAGAGCTCCGTGAGTACGCCTTGGTCATCGAATAAATAATACGCTGAGTATCGTTGTCTATAGCTTCCAATAAAACAAGTAATTTAAGCAACGCTTACGAGAGACGCGCGACAGCATCGGTGCTGCCACCTAAAAAATCAGTGCACAACATGCAAAACATGCAATAGAATAATAATGCCTTTTGAAAGATAGGCTACCCACATTCAAGGCCTGCGTACGGAGAACTCTTTGAACCTAAAAGTTTGAAACTCAGACGGTTAAAATATACGGTTTATGCTGGAAATATCACACGCAGATTGTCCTGGTAGGCCTATAGGCTATCTGTAGTAATTTCGCAGTCTAAAATCGAGATACAAATGACTATTTTTTTAGATTGTTGGTAGGCCCTACTTTTTAAAAGCTCGTCAGCAGTGCTTGTTACGGTAAGCAGCAAGTCTGTCTCTATTTATTACCGTTTTCACGCTAAATTAATGGATATTAGCAAGTAAAGATAAAGAAGAGAAATTCTTACAATGAACCAAGAATGTAGGCATTAACTATGTTTAATAGTATTATAAAAAGGAAAAGCGTTAATTGATATAATGATGGAGGGAGCTTAGTATCTAAGTCTATACAGCACAAAAGGGCATTATTTTCTCTGCTCTCGTGCAACAAGGGCAAAAGAGCAGTCTTGCCGTGGATATGAAATTTACCATCCATATCCACAGATTTTCCGTGGATATCCATGAATATATCCGTATTTACAAACGCCTATCCTGCGTACACACGAAGCCACTGAATGTTCACAAAGTAGGCCTACAGCAGGACTAAGGGCTACCTGGCCTCAGATCTTCAGCGCGTGTCACACCTCAACGCACGTCGACGACTGCGCTCTTCGACTACATCAGCGCTGGTCGTTCCACGCACTGTGCGTTCTACGATTGGCGACCGCACCTTTCCAGCGACTGCTGCATCGGTCTGGAACAGTCTGCCGGAGTCGGTTCGGTCGTCTCCGTCGTTGCAAGTTTTCCGCAGCAGACTGAAAACCGAACTTTTTGCCTGGTCTTACAGTCATGACTAACAACGTCTCATTGCACTGACTACTATTACGTGACTTCAAACAACAGGCTAACGCAGTTGTTTTCGTCTTCAAGTTGTTAAAAAACTAAATGAAAGTTAACAAACACACATTCGCATTAAAATATGAGTTTAGTTAAATATTTTTCAACGTTTAGTGAAAATCTGCATAATTTTATTGCTTTTGTTTTTTTATAACGCAGATTGCATTTATGTACACTTACATGTATAGCGTAGTGGACGCTCTTAAAGCACACTTGGTTTGTACTTCCTACTACCACTAAATATGTCAGTAAGCACAAAACCGTTTCTGTTGTGTTACTGTTTGACAAAAATTAAAATAAACTCAAAAAAGGATAGCTTTTTGTTGCCCGACCAGTCACCAACATTAAAGCACTGAAGATCAAGATCTGTTGTGGCCAATTCACACTTGAAACGCTGACGCAACTCAACTGTCGGTTAGTATCTCCGACGATTGAGTTGAGTCGCATTGCCGTCGTAGGTGTGAGTTGGCCACTACTGCTATAATATTAATAAATTAATTCGACTGAATGTTGTGTGTTTGAATGTTTCTTCCTCTGGTGTTCTTAGTGTTTATTTTCTCGTTCATTCGTGCTGTAAGTATTCAGTTTATTTTAAAAATGTGCCAGCATAATATCCATGGATCATATATCCATGGATATCTATATCCACGGCAAACCTGCAAAAGATGCAGCTGCCCCCGTGGCGCAAGCGCCCCTATTGAAGGGGTACTCATATACACTGTGTCTCAAAAAAACCGGACCCCTGCTACCTTTTGCAATAACTCCAACAGTCCTGGTTCAATAGCAATAGATTTTGACAAAAAAATCTTCGTTAGAGAATCAGCACTTAATAGCATGTGTTACTTTGCGAGAAATTTTAAGAACAGAGTACCAGCTGAGGTTTTCCTGTGGCACCAACAGTAGAGGCAACTGCACTGCAGTACTCCAACGAACCAACAACGTCAGTTACAAAATCATTAAATGTTATAACGCCAACGTTTGAAGTTGAACGAACTGTGGATTAGCAACATCATAGTCAGAAGTTACAGCAGATGTTCAAAGTGCTGCCCCTTTACTCGAACACAGGCCCGGAGACGTCTTCTCCATTCGTCGATTGCGTCATCGACAACGGTCTGCCGTAGGCCAGACCAGACCTCCACCAAGCGCTGCTTCAGTTCATCCACATCTTTCGTTTTATGAAATATCGTAAGCCCGTAACACACTACGATATTGAGTACCTTTTGACGATTTTCTCAGCTGATCATTATTATTATTAGGCACAGTTTGTTTGAGTTATTTCAAAACGTAATAGGGGTCCGGTTTTTTTGAGACACAGTGTATATAACGTTCGTGTACGGAGAACTTATTAAACTCAGGGGCCAAAATTGAAACTGATAAAATCAAAGTTTAATACTGACAATTTTATACGTAGGTTGTCTTGCTTTATCTCCGGTCATTTCGTCGCATTTCACTCTTGAAAAAATTGCCAAAAAATTATTGAAACGCCGTATTTTTGGCTCAAGATCGTTTAAGGTCATCGATGTTGATAACTTTAAAAAGATCATCGTCAGTGCTTGTTATAAGGAGCAAAACGTTTCTGCCTACCTGCAACCGTTTTTACGCTAGACGAGCCAATAAGCTAGCGGTAAAATAACGATTTTTAAAGAGGTGACCCTTTTTGCCGCCGTCGGATCCCCTCACCCAGTGGCACGAAAATTTTGTCACAAAAAGTAGATTTTTCGTGGCAGTCCATGTTGAAGATTTCGTGATCCTAGCTTGCATCGTCACTTCAGTTCAGTTCAGTTCAGTTAACGTCGCTCTGTACGCGCTTTGACTAGCGAAACTTGTCTTGACCTCAACCATTGTGCATGACAAATGACTCAAACGGTTAAATCAAAATTACCCACAAACCGTATATTCATGATGCAAGAATGCAAGATCATTGTGTCCAAAAATTAATATGGAAGCAAGCATGTATGAGAAATGGAAAGCGTAACTGCGTAATTCATAAACACAGTACAAAAAAATAACAATTCAGAAAAATTTCTTATATCAGATTGCTTAGTATGCTAACCCAATCCATTCCCTAGAAACTTGAGGGCCTGGGATTAGCCTAATCACGTGTTAAAGTTTTACTGAACGCTGACTGTCTGTTTTCTTTGTGTCTGGAATTGTGCGTTGCCAGGTCGAAACGTTGGTGGCAACGGTCAGTGCAGTCAGTCAGAAATGTGCGGATCCCGAAATTTTGAGTCCGTGTCAGTCCGCGGATTTTGACGAAGGATCCGCGTGCGCATCCACACTCCGCGTCCACAGTCCACACTGAATAGACTTAGTCTTTAGTATAATAAGTTACTAGGCTTATAGCGGGTTACAATTAAGCTTACAAATTAACAGGAGTAAGGTGCTTAGTAATGCATTTTGCTAAACAAGGCAGAAAATAAACATGCTTATGATGCTTTCCAAAGTACGTTTGAAGTCATTAGAAAAATAATACACTCTTCATATCACGGAACAGGATTCGCGTCAGTCCGCATCGGCAAAAAAATTCTGCGGATCTGCGTCCGCGGACGGACGCGTCCGCAGTCCGCTCATCTCTGCGGTCAGTGCAGCGTCGGCCTATCGCAGCGCTCAGCTGATTGCGTAGCGTGGCGTTGAGTTTCCGTCCTTTGTCAGCCTCCTTTGTCACCATATTTAACGACTTATGCGCTCATTATTCTGCCACTGTGCGCGTTTCTAGCTAAGATGGACTGAAGATCGCCGATTAACAAGCCAGATTATTTTAGCGGTGAGTATCCAGATCGTCTTTGCAGCGGGATAAAATAGATTGAGTCGACATTTTGTGATGACCAATCCGTCCAGGATGTTACCAGAAAATGAATCAGTGTCGCTACGCCGGCGAAATGTTGCAGTTCGTTACGAACGACTTTTGCTCACGTGGGACGCGTGTATTTTGCTGAATTCGAATGGCCGTTAAGTTTGCTCACTGTTCCATCTCGTCATCTTTTAGTCACTCGGTTTTCAGTAGCAGTGCAGTTGATTGGATGTACCGGCATCTTTGACATAGCAATACATAACGCTTAGCAATATGCGGTACGACTGCTTTTTTCACCACGTAAAATCTACATAGGCGTGTAGCACATAACGCGAACATTTCTGTAAAAGTCAGCTTACCATCCAAATGTGTTTGTCTCTATGTAAAAATGACATTTATACTGTACATACGACAGTATATACGACATTAGCATTAGGCACAACATAGCGCTGACCACCGAGGGTCGCCGACTGTCGTACACCGGCCCATTTTCTCTCCCTGCACAGACCACCCGCGGTGTCAGGTTACCGCTGCTCACAATAACGGCGATGATGCATCGGTAAGCCTATAGAAATCGACATTGGGTTGGGTCATAGCTGAAACGGTCTCAGTGCACTTAGATCGCCAATTTTTTACCAGTGCACTGTCGGCAATTTTTGTGAAAGGTGACAAGCGCAAAATGAATAGATTTTGTGAAATTATAAAATGTAGCAAAACGCTAGGGCCTACTTTAAAACGTTTAGCGCAGTAGCCTACATTGGTAATTTTGTGTAGACCTGCAATCATCGATAATTTTCGGCAAGATAATAAAAACGACAGTTACACAAAATCACGTTTTCTGCTTCTCCTGTAAAGTCAAGTTAGGAGGGAGTTTGTCGTACAGTAGACTCATCGCAGGGTGTCGGACAGACGCCCGCGCGGACATTTTCCCGTATGAACTATGGCCTGCTACCGCAGGGGTAGACAGACACCCGTAGGGCAATTAGCGGCAATTAGCGTCACGGCGGACAGACGCCCGTGAACTGCCGACTTAATATTCTAGGCCTACGTACGGTCTAGTTGCCTTGGTATTTGACTGAACGCTGTCGAGTGACTTGTACAGAGTTTACATACTTTTTAGAACTGGTCATTCTGAATAGGCTAATTAGACTATTATGCTACGATGGCTGCTGTCGCAATTATTCAATGTCATCGTTGTCCGAACAGAGTCAAGCCAGCGATAGTGCAACTGCACCAGCGTCTCCTCAAGCTTTGCGAGGAGACACGACGGCACCAAATCCGTCGGCGAGTTCCTCGGAGATGTCGGACACTGCATCCCATAGATGTAAAAAAACGTTTTTTAACGTTTTATATTCTTGCCACGTTTTTACGTTTTTAACGTTTTTTTTATTTTCTTAACGTTTTTTTAATTTAAAAACGTTTTTAAAAAACGTTTATTAAAATTTCAAAATTTTACCGAGAACGGCGAGAAGGGCTTTTAAAGTCACACAAACGAATAAATAGGCTATAATGGTGGTAGTTTACTTACTTAGTCTAGTGATACGTGGTCTTATGACTACACGGTTGAATTGAAATTGAATAAAGTTTTATTTCTTTCTTTAGTTCTAGCTGTACTGCAATTACAGCATTAGGTTTTAGGCAAGAAGTCAAACAACTGAAGGTTAACGTTTTTTATCAACGTTTTTAAACGGTTTTTTTTATTTTTGCCACGTTTTTTACGTTTTTTTAATGTTTTTTTTAAATTTTTTCTGGAACGTTTTTTTACGTTTATGATGCATCCATCTACATTAACTCAGCTTCATTATGACGCTGTCTTATGACGTTATTCAGTCACGTGCAATATGGGACTTACTGATATCGACTATAGATGTAATAACAGTTTTTTTATCGATTAGTGCAATTTTTACACGCGAAAACAGCTACTGCTTTAGCGCGTCCTAGCCATCGCAATTATGTTCGTCCGTCCGTCACACGGGTGGATCAGGCAAAAACGGTGCAAGCGAGGATCATTAAGTCTTTACCGTCGCCTTCCTGGAAGACTCTAGTTTTAGGATCTGTAAAGCATTTTCATAAATTCGAAAGCGATCACCTTCAGCGAGGGCACCAAATGAGAGGGGGTGGAAAAGAATTGCGATTTTCAGCCAGTAAGTCACTGTATCTCAGTAACGGTGCGAGATAGGGCCACGGTTACTCTTAATCGCTAATAGGAAGTCGTACTATACTGGCTGTCGATTGTCACCAAATTTAATGACCTTGGATGACGTTGAACGCCAGAATACGACGGTTTTATGGACTTTTTGGCGATTTCGGGCTGCAAGACACATTTTAAGAGCGAATTGCGCCGAAATTAATTGAGATAGACATGGAGAAGCTGCATATGGAATTCTCAGCATTAAACGTAGATTCCGACGGTTCAAGTCTCGATTTTCCAAGTTCAAGGAAACCAGCGCACGAGGGCATCAAAGAGTGGCACTCTCATAAATGTTGTTATTTTACCGTTGTTAACCAGTCTTTCGTGAAAAACGGTTGCAGATCACCATGGACATGCTGCCTATCACAACAAGCACTAGTGACGAGCTTTTAGTCGTATCAACGTCGATGACTTTGAAAGACCGTGAACGTCCAAAATAAGGGGTTTTATTGATTTTTGCGATCGTCAGCTGCAGCGCACACTCCAAGCATTAACTGCGACGAAATGGTTAGAGATAGACTGACAGTTTGCTTTGCGAACAGGAACTGCTATAGGCTTTCGCGCGTCTCGTGAGCATTAGCTCAAATTTCTTGTTTTTTTTAAGTACATTGTTGTTGCAAACACGTACATATAATTTAAAATATAAGTAGGATTACTGTACGACAACGCAATGAACACACTTCGTTTTTCTGCTGATTAAAAAACTATTAAGTTAATGCCTTTTGCGTATTTAACATGTATTCTATGAATAGGTTCGGTAACATCAGAGTGACAAGAGTGAATTAAGTTCACAATACAGAACGCAAGCAACGCGTTGGAGTGTCTCTGCGGGCTACTCCTATTCCGCATCCTCGCCGGCGGTAGCAGGCCATAGGGGTCTAGTTCATACGCAGCTGTCCCTACGGGCGTGCGGACGATTGTCCCTTTCTCCTCAGCGCAACTTTGTAGTAACTGTACAGTACCAATTATGTCATGCTTAGTATACAAATGTTGTTTTCACGTAGACGCAAAAGCATTTGGACGGTTAACCATTTTTTCCGAGATGTTCGCGTGGTGTAGGCCCTCTACTACACGCTCATGTACATTTTGTAAAAGTAAAGTCCTTCCCGAGGCCCATTGGGCGGCTGATCTCCGTTTTTAGCCCTCAGCCAGACATCAGTTTTTACAATGCGAGACCACGGATACGAGGCTAGTGCATCGCGCGGTGTGTCTGTTTACGTCCCAGCTTTCGCTGGTGCTCATTGCGCCTACCCACGGAGGGATGGCCAGGCTGAGTTGACCTGGGTGACTGGTTACATACCGGGATGGTCACCCATCCAAGTACTTACCGGACCTGGTGTTAATTAACTTCGTTGATGTGATCAATCAACTGAGCCAAACCACTACCTATTATCGTGCATTGCTAGGTGAATCATTAGACTCTGCTTGCTTGTTCAGTTAATTTGCCAACTAGTAGTAATATCGGTTGTTTCTCGTTGTAGTGTGAAAGCAGTGCATGCAGGATGACGGTAACATACACAGGTCGTGTGGCGAATGCCAACTTATTTGTCTTCTCGCGATTACTGATTCATTGGAGAGGCAGCATCTACAAACTGGTCTACAAAGAGATGATCATCTTTTGTATCCTCTATGCTCTTCTCAGCCTCACATATCGACTTGTGCTCACTGACGACCAAAGACGGTGAGCTGCCCACCTTACACAAAAATACTATACAACTTAGGTCATAGCTGGTAGGCCCTACTATAACCTCAGACGACGTAGCAGGAGGGGCGTTATTTAGAGGAGCTGGAGAGGTCTTCGGACCCTCTCAAGAATTTCTGAATTTGATTTAAATGATTTTTTCCTGTAAATCGTATGTTTGAAACATTGTTACTGCTGCAAGAACAATACGTTACGTAGACTGAAACCCCCCAATGGTTAGACATCATCAACGATTTATCAAAATGACGCCACTGCCTAGTAGGAACGTCCACTTGTTACTATTAGCCTATTATTTTATGAGTACCGAAATAACGTTATCACTATGTGGCTACTGAATATAGCATTTGTACAGTACCATACCCCGTAGGTAAAGTTATACGCATTTAGTTCATAATGTAGGTTTTGTAAATGTGCGTACCATTATTGCACATTATTAATATATGGCTTTTCAAAGGTTACGTATCATTTTTACTAAATGTGCTGTTCTTGTGTTCAACGTTTATTTTGCTTTTTAGCCATTTGTTTCTTAGATTTAAATTATTGATATTGTCATGGATGTTTTCAAGACAACTGGTAAAACTTGTGCTGTATCACGTCAGATAGGCCTACTGTATAGAAACAGACAGTACTATCAAGACACGAGTGATATTATATCAATGTCAAGTGTATATAGAACTTTTTTAGTCCGCCCGAAAACGGTAGTTTTCGGAGCGGACTTATATCTTACTGCAGACGCTTTGTTATTTATTTATTTGTTTATTTTGCTAAGGTATCTCCAAGCTCGGTCGGACGATCACGGCGAAATTTTGCACTGTGGTCGGAAGTATGCCTAATTTTATAACGCAGGTCCAAAAATTTGAGGCCTTTTCCCAAAAAATTTCAGGGGCCAAAAACATGCAAAATTTGTGCGATTTCGGATGACTGCCAACTTCGACCGCGAATATCTCCGAAACGGATAAAGATATTCGAAATCGGACAAGTAGGCTACTTGAAGGACCTTGATTCGACTGATTCCTCCCGCGTTCGGCGACTTCTGAGATCTAGTGGTGAAATCATATCCACCCAAGTCGACTTTTTCGCAAGAACATATTTTGGCCCCAGGGGGTGCTGCGCCCCCAAATTTTACTCGCGCTAAAGAATGATCAATGACCATGCCTTGCTAGCGCACACCCCAATGGGGACGGGGGTCCCCTCCATACGGGGATTTAAGGAGGGGGCAAAGGGGCCATGCCCCAAGATAACAAAAATCGCCCTTTTTGCCTTGCATATGCAGTGCGTTATAAATTTGTGCAGTAGAAGTAGTGAAATTTATACCCACTATAATGCATTTTCAAGGGGTTTTATGTCGAAAAAAGCGTATACTTTCGGGCCTCCGCCCGGGACCGGCTCCTCCCCAAGATGTCTACCTCTGCTTTAGGCTTTTGGCTTCAATCTTTAGCGCTTGGGGGCTAGTTCGCCTTTCGTGACTTTAATTTCTGGCTAGGCCTATGTAAAAGTAAGTAGCAATAAACAATAAATAACGCTCTTTATCGCATGCAAGTCAATCTTCATGGCTGGGCTCTGCATGCATTTTAGTCATGAAGAAAAACCAAATTTAGCACCTAAGAGTCCAGGACAACGCGCCATTTCGACCCTAAAATATCACAAATTTTCTGGGGAGGGGACACAGCCCCTTTTCCAAACCCTTCCCCTGTCGGGAGCGCTTTTTATCGCATGCAAGTCAATTTTCATATGGATGTCAATGCATTCGAGGTGTATTTCCGCTACTGTTTGAACCACAATAAAAAAAAACAAAATTTAGCACCGAAGAGTCCACGAAACCCCTAAAATATAAAAAAAATTTTCAGACCCCTTTCCCTGTGGGGAGAAGGACACCCCCTCCACACATCCCAACCACCCTTGGCGCCTTTGGCGCCTCGACTCGGCTCGCTTCTTTGGCGCTTGACCTTGGTCCCCAATTCAACTCCTAGATCCGCCTATGGTTTCCTCACATTTTTTTCAAAAGGTGGTAAAAATTGGTTTGAAATTCACTGATTGCGCACTTATAGCTTCGGGGGTAGAGGAAATATCCCCACGAAACTTTGCCACTTGACGTGCCGCTAGGTGGGGGTAAGAACGCGGGTACAACTTTTTTGGAAAGGCACCACTTCCTTGAAATTTAGGAGAGCAAAAAATTTCGGTGCGATTTAGGACAACTTTCGAATTAGACCGGAAATATCTCTGGAACGCGTAAATATATCGACCAGCGGAAAACGGCGTTATCAACAACGATTCTTTCTGCGTTGAACAAAAAATGGCGAACTTTGGTCCATTAATACCCAGTATACGCGATCAAGCTGGCTCAACGAGGGGGCTATATGTTAGCTGGACGAGCCAGCTCGATGTTTGCTCGATCGTGTAAACGGGGTATCACAGAGACGGTTAGGGCGCGGATGTTGACCCACCTTAAGTGGACACTGCGCTTTCTGCGTATGCTAATGCATTTGAGTACGGACCACATGCTTTTGCTACGAGGGGAATTTTAACCTCTAAGTTTTTCCCCAATCGGACATACGGCGCCGGACGGACTCACGTTGCGCTCTGCCCCAAATTTCTGGTTTTTTAAAAGATTGATTGATTCATTTGATTGTGTCACATTTGTATAATTAATCTTTAATCTCTGGAGTTTCAGTGATAAAATAATGATGATTATAATAATAAGAATAACATATGGCTGTCGTTGTGCAGAGTGTTTGAGCAATTTGTCATTTTCTGTGATCGGTTCATCAATTTTATCCCGCTGTCATTTGTGCTTGGTTTCTATGTTGCCGTGGTCGTTGGCCGCTGGTGGAACCAGTTTATAAACATACCTTGGCATGACAGGTTTGTAGCGTCACATTTCTCTCTTTGCTTCTTTGGGCTTTTAAAAAAATCTGTGTATGACCCAAAAACCCCAAACCCGGTGAAACGTACAGGTTTTTTTAAAAGCCCGTGTTTTTTACGCGCGACAGCAGGTAGGCCTACTGCTATAGCGCGTCTTAACCATCGCAGTTCTGTCTGTCCGTCTGTTCGTCTGTCTGTCACACGGGTGGATCAGTCAAAAACGGTGCAAGCTAGAATCACCAAATCTTCACCGTCGGCTGCACGCAAGACTCTAGTTTCAGAAACCTAAGGCTTAAAGCTTTTCCATAAATTCGAAGGTTGTCATTCCGAATGAGGGCGCTAAATGAGAGGGGGTAAGAAAAATTTGCGATTTTTAGCCAACAAGTCGCTGCATCTCAATAACGGTGCGAGATAGGACCTAGATTACTATTAATCACTAATAGGAAGTCGTACACGGGCTTTCGATTGCCACCCAGAGCAATGACCTTGGATGACCTTGAAAGCCAAAATAGGGGTTTTAATGGACTTTTTGGCGATTTCGGGCTGCGACACAACTCTATAGCCTTCGAAGGTGTCGCCACGCGATTTTCAGCCAATATTGGTGGAATTCGTGCATTGGATATGGTGCTAGGCGTCATCCGCTATCGAGTCTAAATGAAACATCGCTGTGAACTTAGATTTCGTTCGCACCGGGCCTTCACACATGCATCGCTGTCGCGCGTTCCCCTTTGCGTTAGCTGGGCTTTTCTTGTTCAACCTAGTCAAAGTGATGGTTTGGTGACAGAGTGATGCTGTACATTGCTACACTCGTTGACGGAGTTGATGACACATCTCGTATCATACGTCGGACTTTGATGCGCTACCTCACACTCGGCAGTCTCATTGTTTTCCAGGCTACTAGCGTTCGTGTCAAAAAACGCTTTCCAACCATGGACCACATACTTGAAGCTGGTATGTTGACCTCTTAGTTCTAGCTGGTGATGATTATAATATGTTTAATAGTTAACTTTACAAATATTATTATTTAATGTAGATTTAAAGAAATACCAGTTTGCTGTGTAAATAAAAATGTGGGGCAGATTTTTTTTTGTTTTGTAGCGCAAATTGCATGCAGTTACAGAAATGTTGAGTCTTGTACACATTATTGACTGACATATTGGCTAAAGGACTGAAAACCGAAAGTTGGTTCGGTTTCCGTTTTTAAAAAAAATTTGGTGCGCTGTCGGCAGCAAGTTAACGGCCAAAAAAGACAGCGCTGTCGCTAGCGAAGAAAGCATTCGGCCGTTAAATTTCTGCTGCTGACAGCGCTGTCGAAACCGCTGAGTACCGTAGCTTAATCCATCATCTGATATTGCTAACCTCACTAGCTGTCTGCACGCTTTACATTCATGATTTTGCCTCAACAGAATGGCACTAAATCCTGATAAGTCAGATGCGATGCTACTTGGTACTCGTCAGCGTTCCAATACCTTTGTTTCTGTCCGTTCTGTTGATGTTGCTGGTTGCTCAGTTTCATTGTCTGACAGCATAAAGATTCTCGGTGTCACTATAGACTGTCACCTATCTTTGGATAAACATATCAGCTCCATCTGCAAATCTGCTTATTATCACATCCGGTCACTCCGCCATATTCGTTCGGCCGTCACTGATGATATGGCCAAATCAGTCGCTTCTTCCCTGGTCTGCTCTCGCTTAGACTACGCTAATTCTCTTCTTTTTGGCACCACTCAGAAAAAATATTAACCGTCTTCAGCGCGTCCAAAATACACTTGCCAGAGTTGCTAACAGTCACGCTCTCCCTCGTGGTACTCGCTCATCTGATATTCTCCAGGATCTGCATTGGCTCCCAATTGATCAACGCATTGAATTCAAACTTGCCACATTGACGTACAACATCCTCAACTCCTCTCAACCTGCCTATCTACGTTTTCTGCTCAATTATCACACTCCCACACGTTCTCTGCGTTCTCCCAACACCAATCTTTTGTCGGTTCCACGTGTCCGCACAACCTTTGCCTCCCGCAGTTTTAGCATTGCAGCCCCCACAGTTTGGAACTCACTACCCTCTAGCATCCGTAGTTCTACCTCTGCAGACACTTTCCGTCGCCTCCTTAAAACTCACTGCTTCCAGCAGGCCTACTGCTCCACCTAGCGGCTCAGCCAAGTGCCTCAGATTCGGCCACTGGCTGACATTGTGCACTTTAAATATTCACATACTTACTTACTTACTTAC
>Ga0209367_1006070_pt1 | contig 16739 bp, 6 predicted proteins | sample WorMetLIZISLAND2_FD_187412 | JGI IMG/M metagenome (GOLD analysis project Ga0209367, IMG submission 187412) | Marine gutless worms symbiont microbial communities from Max Planck institute for Marine Microbiology, Germany - Olavius geniculatus... ... | reverse complement strand
GACTGTGATCTGAATCTATGTCTGCACCCTGAAAGGTGCGGCACTGCTGCACTGACGTTGCCCACTTTCTTCGGATCAGTATCATGTCAATCATGTTTCTTGTTTTTCCGTCATTAGATCGCCATGGCTCTGATTGCTGTCAGGTAGTCTGCCTTGTTACCCTTGCGCATGGAGAACCCTTGATCAAGACTGTGATCTGGCTTGAACAGTGACGATGGGTAATTGGTCCATTCATGGCTGAAGACTTCAATCTTCTCAGCATCTGTCATGTTTTGGGTGAAGTACAACGATCGAAGCACCTGACTTTCTGCTTCGTACACCTTCTTCGCTTTCGCCGCTGGTGCTGCCTTCTTTGTCATCTTCGTGGCGAACGTCGTGAGCTTGACTGCTGCGATCTTCTCACTGCCCTTTCCTTCTGCGCTTTCTAGTGCTTCGCGCCCAATTTCTCGAGCTTGGATCAATTCCGTGTTTGGAGCCTTCTGACCGGTTGAAATGTTAAGCAGATCCTGTGCCTTACAGACGAATGGGTTGACCATTTGGCGTTCCACAACATTCTTCAGCTGCTGGACACGTTCTGCGTTCATTGAGGCATAATGAGTTGAGTCCTCATGGTGTCTCGCTGACGCTGTATTGAGGTTCGCCATGGCTTTCGTCTCTTCCGATATAGCTGTCAAGATCGGGAGAGCTCTGAGGTACTTGTCAATGGTGGCAGGTTTCTGTGTGATTCCAGCGAAAAGCTTCATCTTTGCATCACGATTGTAAGTCTTCTCAAGAGCCATATCTGTCCACACCCCGTTATACTGCCCCGAACACTGATAAACTGTGAATTTCCCCTCCCTGAAGGCCTCGGCAATGCTTGGTGCAAGGACTGGCAAAGCCCTCATGGCGTCCAGGTAATGAGGAAGGCAAGACACATACTTGTAGTGACCAGCTGCAACAAGATACGGCATCATCTTCTCCACTTCTGCTAGATGTTCATCCCATAATCCTGCACGCTCGGCATGAATGAACCGCTTCATGAATCATGATTATGACCATATCCATGTACATGATCCACAGTCTCGAAGTTGGAGCAGTAATGGTCACGTCATACTCGTCCAGGAGTTCCAGAGCCTCTATGAGCGATGCTGTAGCGTCTGAGCATACAGCTGTCACATGCAGCGGGTCGTTGGTGGACAGAGCCTCCAGCATTTGCTTTACTTTACTTGCCAGTAATAACATCGTCTCCAAGCCCTTCTCTTCCGTGGCGAGCCATACCGCATCTATGCTTCGCTTCCATGCGGTATAAAAACTATGGTCTTGGTTTCCGGACTCGGAGCGTAGACATTTAAAAATAACAGGGTAGGCAAAACACTAATAATTCAGACACATGCTGTGATATCAAATAATTTTTTAAATTAACTGTAATTAAATGAGTACAAGAAATTATCTGCACAGTTTCTGGCTTGATGTATTAAATATTTTTTTCACAGCAGCAAACTTTAAGTAAAAGCGTGCAAAAAATGACAAATGAGCATCGAAAAAAGGCCAAAAAGTCATAAATTTTGGACAAGTACGTGCAACTTAGTGCACTTAACAGTATTATTTGACTGCAAGTTACCACCTAGCTTCTCTGGGGTTAATAATATGGCCACAAAAGCACTGCAAAAGCTGGTGGTGGCCAAAACAGCAGAACCGGTTATTTTGTTAAAACATTGTGGAGCACGGGTGCAAATAAGGCCAGAATTTTTTTTGCAATGAAATTTCGCGAGCAGACAGGCCAAATACTACTCCCAAGGGTCCTACCTAATAGAAAAACGCAAATAGAAAAGTGTTGCTTACCATGTCAGGTTTAACCATTTTTAGTGGCTTTTCGGAACTCTGGATCCCAGACTATTAGAGCGTAAAAAATTGGTCTAACAACTCGACCAGTACTCGAGTACTCGAGTGATAAATTGCCCGGATGGCACAACCCTAAACCAATTTAAGTACTTACTACTTAGGTACGATACAGCGGAAAAGTTGTTTTGGATAGTTTATTATATTATATTATATTTAATTTACTCAGTTGTTACATTTTATCGGTACTGTCAACATAACATGTCTGTCACTAAGACGTTATTCGTACTCCGGAGTGCGCGTGATCCACTGGTTAGCCTATTCGCACTCTTGGCGATATTCGATATCTAATAGGTGGCGCTAGCGTTGCGGTACTAGTGTTATTGGACAGCTAAGCTTAAGCGCCGTCCCTTCATCTTTGACATCGTCTTGTCTGTCGTTATGGTCCATTGTGGTAATTAGTCATACTCCGCGTGGAGTGCGAATAGGCAGTGGTTATTATTAACCTTATCCACGCAAGGTGTTATCCGCCGTGAAAATTCACGGAAAATAAGTAAGCGTTTTCGCTATCTGCCGTGAATATTCTGTCTAGACGGATAGCCAGTAAACTAGGTCCGTCTACACGATTGCCCACCATAGCGAAAGCCATCGTGTCCCTTCTGGTACCTGCGGGACACGGCGGTTTTTGCTATGGCGACAACCGCGACTGACGACGTCGGCCGTAGCTTCACGGATCGCCAGTCCACCAACTAGGTCCTCAGGTCTAAGTAGACCATCACGGGCAGCCGTTGGCAATTTTTTTTGTAGGCACTTGCACCGCTGTCGAACTTATAATGTATATTGTACACTAATTTATGGTGTGCATTATTGTCACATAAATCTTTCGAAAATGCTAAACCTAACCCGATCGCTAACCCTAACACTAACCCTAACCCTAACCCTAACCCTAAACCTTATCCTTAACCTTTATATGTGTAAGCGAAAACCGTAATTTAAATATTAAGCACAAAATCGTACTATATTGCACGTGAAATTATCGCCCCCACGTGAATGTAAATGTTGCTTAGTGACACGTTTCTCGACGTCAATTTTAGTACAAACTTAGCTATAGCGGCCTGTTGTAAACGATGAAATCATGCTGAATAAGCGATAAAATAACACAGTAATAATTTACAGTATTAACTGAAAAAAGAAAAAAGTGTACAGTTGCAATTTTTGTACATATGGATTTTCACAGCAGATAGCGAAAATGCTTACTTATTTTCTGTGAATTTTCACGGCGGATATAATCTTCGATTATTCACACTCTGGAGGACGCACTAATAACCTCCGCCCATTCGCACTCCGGAGTGCAAATAAGGCCAGTCTTGTTTTTATATTGGGAATTCCCGGTATTCCCTTTGTCTAGGTATTCCCGGGTGTGGGTAAAATCCGTCTTGTGCGTCTGCGTCTAGTAACGTACTTACCAAATCAAACACTTAACATTAGTATATACCCTATTGTTACCTCTAACCTTACTGATATCATTTTTCTCTTACTCAAAACCGAACAATACCTGCCATAAACGTAACAGACATGGCTCCAGTGCATGTGTTATTTTTACGCAAAATAACGTAACTGACCCTAACCCTCACCAGCTCAAACCTTAGCCCTGACGCTGATCTTGAACGTAATGCTATCCCAACCTTAATTGCACTAGACGCACCAGATGAATATTACCCACACCCGGTATTCCCAGTACACTGCTGTTGTGCTGACAGGTTTGCTTTTTACTTTAAGGGTCTTAAGGTTAGGTCATAAGTTTGGTCTTAGACTAAGTTTACGTCATTATGATGTTATATTTAGTTGTAAGCTTATTAGACTAGTCTTTTAAATTTGACTTATGCCCAGTGGCAAAAAACTCAATATTAATACTTACAGAATTTTTTCACTAAGATAGCACTATAGCAGTCTTTATTGGTGCTAAGATTTTAACATTAAAGGTGGTTTATGCCAGCCTTCTCTGCATGTCAACTTCTGATTTGTAATGTTTGGCTATTAGCTGTCCTAATGTGTTGCTTGTGTTTGCACTTTTTTGTTGTACATTTGGTTATTAGCTAATAGAAAATGACATGTATGTTGTGTCTTTATTATGCAGATTAAACAATCCGATATGTTCAACATCACATGAAGCATAGAAGCAGTTAGTCTGCAAAATTTGTGGGAAACAGTTTTTACTTTTTCAGTAAACTTGAATCACATAAGCGCATTCATTTTGGCACACAGGAAACTGCAAGTGACATCTGCGAAAACCAAGCTTCTCATGTACATGAGAGTAATCAGCAAGAATTTGCCAGCAGTGCAAATAAAAAGCAAACTTCGAATTTACATTGCCATTTATCGCAAGAGGATGCTCAAGCACAAATTATGAGCAGTATCGATCTAAACCAATCTTTCCACTCAGATCAGAGTATCTCACAAGCAAATAGTCAAAAACAAACTTTTGGTAATGTCACCAAAAAGCAGATCCTCTGTTTTGACAAGCCTATAGAAAATAAGAGTGATCAGAAGCAGTCCGTGATTTCTGCAGACCAACCAATGTCTTCTCAGCAGTCAGCGTCACACAATAGAACAACACATATGTGTAGTGTATGCCGAGAAACGTTCACAAATTTTTCTGACCTTGAAACCCACTTGCACACTCACAGACATGAGGAAAACATTACGTGCCACATTTGCGGTAAACAGATTAGAAGGTGTTACCATTTCATCCGTCACGTGCGAATGCATGTTGGCAAAGAGTCGTTTTCTTGCACAGTTTGTGGAAAGAAATCCTACCGTTCAGATTTGATTGCAGATCATATGCGGACACATTCTGTCGAAAAGAGGTCAGCTGAAGTTACTCGTATTTCAAGTGAGAATGAAACTCCCTTACGTGCATCTAAAGTGCAGAAGCTTTCTCCGGAAGATCATGTGTCATTCACTTGTGACGCAAGCGAGAAAGGTTCTTCACACTTGACTATGTTTGAAGCACCCAAGTCTACTCATTCTGACAGGAATAAAATTACTGCCAGTGCAGGCAATAAACGTACTTTATATTCTGATCAACTGGCATTGCAGATTGAGAGTCAAGAGCAGGTTACTGATAATGTAAGCACAATCCAATTGCTGGGATCACGTCGGACTAAATCATTAGCATCAAACACAGGGCCTTTTAGCTGCAGCATCTGTGGCATAATGCTTGGAAAATACTTGGAACTGGAAGCTCACTTGCGTGTTCACAAACAGGAGGAAACATTTCTGTGCAACGTGTGCAACACTCGGATTGCACACTGTAACAATTTCATCCGGCACTTGCGCCTGCATTACAGCATCCCATTGTTTTCCTGTGGGGTCTGTGGATTACGATCCTACAACCCATGTGACCTTAAGAAGCACATGATGATTCACACTGGGGGACACCCATTTTCGTGCAGTGTCTGCAACAAAAAGTTCATGCGTCTGTCAAGACTTAATGCACACAAAAAATCCCAGGGACACGATGTTGCATGACCCGTGTGTTTGGGAACTTTTTCCCCGAGAACATTGTGTCACTTTTTTCATCTCGTACCTTTTCTGCTGTCCTGTAAAATCTTGTCATCATCTTTATATTGACTGTAGTGATATATGATGTCAGATTACACAAATTATCACATCACTACCACCATTATGTGTGAACATTAATTATTGGTGATAAATACTTGCTTATGGCAATAGTTATTGAGTTTTTATATTTGCGACAGCAGGTCTGCGTTAAGTTACTCAGCGCTGTCGGCAGCAAGAAACTAAATGGCCAAAAACCGACACCGCTGTCATTTTTTGGCCGTTAAGTTTCTTGTTGCTGGCAGCGCTGTGTAATTTAATGTGCAACGAGTACTGCTATAGTTCATCTTAGCCTTCACAATTCTGTCCATCCATCCGTTAGTAAGTAAGTAAGATTATTTAGAAGGCACAGTTTAACGATAGCCACAATGCACTGTGCTCTCAATGCCTGTCTTTAACTGCCGCTTAAACTAGAGCTGTCACAGTTGACGCGTTAATTAACGTGTTAATGCGTTAATAAATTAACGTGCATTAAAAAATTAACGCACATGCGATAATATCAAACTTTCCTGTATGATCGGCCACTTTCGAACGCGTCTTCTGTAACAAAATGTCAATTGATGCTTTGCTTAACGTTTAGGCCTAACGGCCGGCGTTCGCCTATGAGAGCATGTCAATATGTTGCACGCACGAGCCAGGAAAACAGTAATTTCTATGAAGCTCGTCTTGTGTTGTGACGTCTGGTAAGTGATATATGCAATGAACCTAATTTTACAATTGTTGTCGCGCGATTGAATCCACGGCGAAGAACCCTACATTTTCCATTTGTCGAATCATTTCAGTGAAAATTCCATATAAAATCAGCGGGTGTAAGTTTCTCTCAGACATATTGTGACACACATGCGAGGTTTATGGGAGAGGCGATGCTAGCTACCAAGTATTGAAAGTCGACAGACAGTAGGAATGACGGGCTTCTAAATGTGGAGTGTTCTCGTATGAGAACATTTTTAACGTCAGCGTGAGATGGCCAATAAAAATACTGTAATAGTTAAAAATTAAATAGTCAAAAGTTCTAAACACGTTTCAAAAATAAAAATTATATGTGTTTGTTAAACTTTTTTTTCATTTTTCTTACTTTCTATATTCTACAGGCGGGTCCCATAAATGTCTCGGGCCTGGGGTAATTTACCTCCTACTCTCCATTTCGACGGGACTAGGTGCGTTAATTTACGCGTTAATTAATGCATTAAAAAATTAACACACTGCGTTAATGCGTTAAAAAAATTTAACGCCTTGACAGCTGTAGTTTAAACTGTTCAAGTGCAGTTTGTCTCAGATGAGCTGGCAGACTGTTCCACAGCCGTCTGTCACACAGGTGGATCAGTCAAATATGGCACAAGCTAGGATCACCAAATATTCACTGTCGGCTGCCTGGAAGACAAGTTTCAGGATCCGTGAAGCTTTTCCATAAACTTGAAAGGGGTCTCCCTGAGCGGTGGCAGCAAATGAAGGACAGGTAGAAAAAATTTGTGATTTTTAGGTAATAAGTCGCTGTATCTCAGAAATGGTGCAAGACTGACAAGGTTACTATTAATCACAAATAGAAAGTCGTACATGCACTTTTGATTGGTACCGAAAGCAATGACTTTGGATGACCTTAAATGCCAAAATTGAATTTTTGTGAGATTTTGGCCTGCAACACACATTTCAAGCGTGAATTGTGCCAAAATCACTAGAGACAGACCAGGATAACCTGCATATGTAATTTTCAGCATTAAACATAGTTTTAACTAGTTTATATTTCGACCCCCTGCGTTTAAGGGATCCTCTGTACGGCCGTGTCAAATTCAAAATGTGCGCTTTCGGCCACTCAGACGGTAGCTGATGCACAAGACCAGTTATGCCCTCTAGTGACCGTCAATGCAACGCTATAGATACTAGTTTCCATTATCATCATCGTGCTGAATGTCAACACGATGACGAGCTGATCTGATTGGCTCGCAATGGGCCTTCATACATGCATCGCTGTCGCACATTCCCTTTGCATTAGTTAGGCTTTTCCGGTCCTCATTTCTGCTATTGACTGTAAAGTGACTGCAGTGCCACAGGCATTTTTTCACTTTAAATTTTATTGTATTTGTATTTGCCACTGCACAAAAGTGCTGTTATAAATACCATTCATAGAGACGGACAGTTGGATTTATGTCATGCACTTTTTTGACACATACAATATTTTTTGCACTACAAGCACTTTGAGTATTGCATATTACCGTTGAAGATTGTATTCAGCATGCTTGTACATATTGCATATTGCTATTGTGCTATAATTTGCTTGCTGTGGCCTAATTAACGTGCATTAAGCACTGCTGTCTGCAGAACTGTCACTCTTGTTATGTACGTTGTACAATGTACATAAGATTTTCGTCACTAATGGGGTGTTTACACGATCCAGCAAACTTCCAGCATATGTAATGCTGGATCGTGTAAACACCCTATTATTGTCAGACAGGGGTTTTGCTCCAAGTGGTCTAGAAAATGTCACTAAGCATGTGATTTCTTGACAGTAAATGAATTGATTGATTGATATGGTGTTGTTATGAATTGCCATGACATGGTTGAAAGCTCAAAGGTCGAGTTATCATACTGCAGGGTTCCCACTTTGGTCACAAAACAAAATTCAAGGACTAAATGTTGAAATCAGGACTCATCACTTAATGAATTGTGGCTGTAAAAACTTCAGAATGACAAGCGAGCATAGTGAACAACAAAGTTTGAAGAAAATGTGAAATTAAACCGTATAGTGCAAAATTTGCCTATGTTAATAATTTCATTAATCTTTTCCAGTTTTCCCCGATTTTTCCTGAAAAAATTACAGGACTATCAAGGACCTAGAAACTCAAAATTCAAGGACGCAAGGATGCATGATAATGCGTTGATAAGCTAACAGAGTGTTATGGACATCTGCAGATGTAGGCCTATTTTTGCCTGCAGTTGCATAGAAAAAGGCTAAGATGTCTCGTATAAAAATTTAAAAAAAATTAAATCCTTATGCATTTCTGCACACTGGTGATCTGCCACATATAAAACAGTAATGATGGGTGAAACAAATGGCTACAGGCAGGTTAGTGCTACACACTTCAGGTTATGTAAAGGGTGGGCCATAAAAACGTTGCACTTTACATGTGTCCATATCTTCGCCAGTTAATGATCAATTTACTGACACACACTGCAGACAATTGGCCACAATAAAAATTTGTTAACCAACCAAAAGCTGTCACTCAGTGCCAGCGGTCACTAATGCACTGGTGAAGCTTGACGCTGCACAAGTGTGAAGTGCAAACAACAACTCTGCAAATTACTGACTTTTTTTAGTAAAGTTTAACATGAGCATTACCTTACATATCCACAGCAATGGTTAGAAATATCTGAGACTGGTTTTACAGTGAATGGACCATGTTATGGCCCCTTGATAGCGCACTTTAACAACCTGACTTTCTAGATCTTAAAACAATGCGGAAAACACGGCACACCTGTGCGTGACGACCATGCAAAAGAAGAATAATTATCGCTGGCACATGACAATGAAATCGTGCAAACACTGCCATCGAGACAGCCAGTCTTTCAGCTCACGGGTGAGATGGTGTCAATCAAATAACCCAGGATAGCAGCCTTATGTCAACAAGGCAGTTTACACTGGGACCAGCACACATTGCTTTAACTCATTTGCAGGAAACGAATCAAATATGAAATGTATACTGTTTACGTATTACAGTGGGGTAGATTTTTTTTCTGGCAACACTAACCAGCAACTAGGGTGCGATGAACAAGGGAGGTTTTGTAACCAGAAACAAATTTTACATTTGACAAGACATCGAGTATTTGCAGGATGCATGACGATTTAGTGCAACTGATGTTTCACAACGAGCACAATGCAATATCCCTCATTGTCATCGTAAACAGCATAGCAAACATAAGAAAACACTTAAATGATTCTGGGCTTGTATCACTATGCAGTTACTGAATAAATTATTGTAACTTAGTAATAAATAACCCAAACGAGCAGACGTCACCAAGAATGTCTCAGTATAATAGTCAGTTATCAATCACGTACTCTTGCAGGCTCAGAAACTCAGATCAGACTAGCAAAAACAACTACGATTCCACATTCTATATATGAACTCCGCAGATTACTCCCAAAAGGACAAAAACCGAAGAATATACCGTGGCACAACACATTACCAACGAAAATAACGAAAATAATCTGTAGTGATTACACAGGCCACAGAATAAATATCTGTACAAATTTTAGTCTCTGTTCATCTGCAACAGTTCAATTTGACACATACAGACAGCTGCAAGTATGTGCCTTACAAACTGTACTTTCTATTTACTACTGACACTATGCAATTCAGCAAAAAAAAAACGATTATGATTATGCAACAGCTGTGGAGGATCATCATTAAACTGACACACAATTCGTCAAACAAGCAGAAAACAAATTGATGCAAATGCGAGAAAAATGAAAAAAACAACAACAATTTTGGAGACTCGTGCCATGAAAGCGAGAGCTGCAAATAATCAGATGAATGCCGAGCAAAACTTCTCAGGCGGTATGAGCTTTCAATGTTATTGGATTAATGCTGCGAAAAAACTCTGGGCTAACATCATTTCCTCTCAAAAGAAAAGGCACTATATGCTGACCCCATTATGTACCTTTGGCACGTGCACAGCTCAACATTTACACCTGTGCAATAACCGACTATGCAAATTAGCAACTTGCGCACAACAAATGAGCTGAACGGTTTTAGCTTTGGATATGGGATAGCTGGGAACGGAGATATTACCTAGGTGGCCTATATGTAGTAAACGCATTAACATGCACGGGAACTGATGACAAGCCAACTATCAATAACAAACATGAATACTGATTCCAGCTTAAGTCCTATAAACAGCAAGAACAGTGGAATAAACAACGTCTGTTGAACTGCATTCTGGACAGATAAACCTTACAGTTTCAACCTAGCTATGCTCACTATAGCAGCGGCCTAGCACAGCAGCAACATCATTAGCTGTATCAACGAAGCTGGGTTGGTACTGAGATAGGTGACTGCAGGTATACCATCTTCATATTCAAGCCACCCAGGCCAACTCAGCCTGGCCAACCCTCTTTAGATAGGCAAAACGAGTAAAGGCAATGGTTACGGCCCTCACTAGGAAAGAAACGGCGAGTTCTGCTTAACAGAGGTCATCACCAGGGCTACTGACATACTGACCTAGTCAGTTAAAGGTGCTGGATTATAACAGAGCCAAGTTGGATTATCCATTATTGGCCATCCAGCCAACTTGGGTTGCATGCTAACATAATTAGCTCAAAACACTGAAAAGGGGCATGAGCTTCCACACAATGGACCTAGCTGTCTATGCAAAATCTTCTTCTTCTTCTATCCTCATGATAATTGTGTTTTGAGGCAACTTGGGTCTGACAACTTTAAGGCACCTGACTGAAAAAAATCCCAACTGCAATAATCTAATTTGTAAGCTATGACGATAGGGAATGGAATAATCTGAATGACCACAACCAATGGTTACCAGTTTTGAACAGTTTTTATTTTGCCCAATTCAGCAGACTTTTCGTTTAAGAGTTTAGAAAATGCAATTAAATTTGCCCTGTTCCCAATAGTGAACTGCGTCCAACACAAGACATCAATGTTGCCTTGACAACAGTTCTTTCACTTAACTCACATTGACAAAAATATAACATCACAAGCAGCACAAACAGCCATGTAACAAAACTAAGAAACGCACTGAAAAGTTGCTGTCATTCGTAAACACTAAACCATGTATCAAATTTTCACATGGTTCCAACTACTCTGCAGAGTTCATTTTCCCTAATTTTTCCCTGACTTTCCAGAACAAAATGAATCGTTTTCCCTGACTAATTCGTTCACGCAAAATACCAATGTCGGTTTTCAATCGCAATCACACTAGAAACAAGGGTGGCAGAACAAATTTAAAAGTGGAGGTACAGATAATCTGCAAGCAAAGTGAGCAAGAAATATTTGAACTAATTTTTTACTTTTAAATTCCCCGACCATCGGAGTTTTCCCTGACTTTGGATGGATCACTTTTTCTGCTCCTCTGATTTTCCCCGACTTCCCCTGACCGTAGGAACCATGTTTCATGGTGCTCCTGTTTTTCAAACCAAGGTGGCACATATAATGGGCAAATTGGGCATGCTGTGTGTCATTCTGCAAACGAAGCAGAATTATGTAACTGCACAGTCACATTAACTGCTACGGTTGGGTTGGTGGGTTGGTGTAGTGGTAACGCGTTTGATCCGATCAACGAAGTTACTGTACGCCTGTGGGCAGGTAAATCATCTCGGTATGTAACCAGCCGCCTAGGTCAACTCAGCCTTGCATCCCTCCGGGGTATTTAATCGAGTACCAACCTATCTGGCTGATGTTAAGGTGGGGCACGTTCACCTGTGTCGGGTGGCAGGTAACACTGTGTGATCCCATACGGCAGGTGACGCTCCGTAGCTCTGAGATGGGCACCTCATTAAGGGCTATATCACCACCTTTAACCTTTTTATTTTGTGCCACCAGCACTGCTTTGATGCCGTACAGTTACTAAAACCCAAACAAAATTTTTTTCTGGCTTTGCTATTGTTCTGCTGCCGAATTAAATGCTTCAAAGGATGTAACTTATCCTATTCTGAAGCCACCGGTTAACACTGAAGAAACTACAAGAATGTATGAAATGGATATAAAATTATGTTTGCTGGAAATAAATGAAATATGAAAATAAAATGTAAACTATTTCACCATCAGAGTGGGGTAGCATAATCTTTCAAATTAAACTGCAAACTATGCAGATGCACATATGTGCAATTTACCTTGTCAAATTTAATTCAAACCGTCAATCTACTACCAGAAAATTCCATCTTACGAATGACAACCAGTATGGCTAAATAACAAAAAAAGGAAAAAAAGAAAACGTAGCTGTAAAACCCAATGTGAAGGAGCAACTTGCATATGTTGCAATACTTTGAGACAGCATTTTGAATCACACAACGAGCACAAACAACGAACGCAGCAAACAACGTAACAGTTGCCTCTCAAGCATTTGTCAGCAACGAAAGACGCATGGACTAAAGTAAACTAGCGACGGGTCGACACTCAGTTGCCGGCAATGGCAGCTTCCATGAAACCGGCAGCAACTGTCATGTCAACGACGGCGTCCAGTGTATGTGCGAGCTGGTCCCCGACCTCCCGATACTGACTCAGCTCAGCAGGCTGCGATGACACGGAGTTAATGTGACTGACGTGTTCCGGGACAATGTCCAGCAGTGTGGTGAGAAAGTCTTGCAAACGCTCACGCTTCTTCTCTGCACATCAGTTACACCAGGCCTATCATTCGCACATCGAAGCATACAGCGTATATTGACAGAGATAAAAAATGCCTGAATGTTTCACTGATTAAATGTTTCAATGATTACATCTTTGACAGTTATTATTTTAACTGTCAGGCAGATGGAAGTGGCTCTGAGCGTTAAAAACTGGGCGGGGCAAGAATTTGCAATTTTCTGACAAATAGCTGGCACTTTCTGACAGAGATTGATTACGGATGCTCACAATTTCAATTTTGCCCCTAGATTTTAAATTCTTGCCAAAATAGGAATTTTCAGCCCTGAATTTGGCATTTTTTGACAATAAGTTTCTGACAAAAACACAATTTTCAGACATCTGACAATTTTTTTCCCATGGGAGCATATTTCTGAGTTAGAAGCCAACTCAAAAGCGACAGACAAGTGAGACCCATTATATGGCCTATTAGGATGACCAAACAACAGGATGCTTGGATAAGTTCCAGCATGGACAGTGAGATGTGGAAAAGATGGTAACAGACCAGGATGATCTATGGAAAGCACTTCACACCAACATCCGCGGACGTCGTCGACGGCATCGCGATCAGCCGCCGCAGTGCTGCACACGAGCTGGTAGAAGCAAGGCAGGAACAGCTTCTGCAGCTCAGCAAACAGCTGGTCGATGCTGTCCTCGGTTTTAAATGATTCCACCGCAAGGTCGTTCACACTCTGTATAGTACAACCAGGCTACAGCTAGCAGAGCCGTATTTAAGAGACCTCCCCACTCCCCGAAATGCTCGAAATTTTTACATTTAATATGACAATTTTGCATACTACAGTTCAAAAGTTTTTTTCTACTCACTTTGCTCTCAGATTATGTATATGTCTACTTTTGAATTTGTTCTGCCATTCTTGCTTGCCTTTACTGTTTAAACTGCATGCACAAAATTTGGTCCTGAAGTTGATTCTTAAGAAAACAACTAAAATTGTTGCCACCAAATTTAAGGTTAAAATGCACCTAATTCGATTTTGGCTAGGGTTCTGCTCCAGACCCCACTGGGGAAGCTCACGGCATTCGCCTGATCCCCTAGCTGGATTTGAAGGGTCCTACTTCTAAGGAAAGGAAAAAAGAGAAAGGGGAAGAGGAGAGAAAAAGAAGGGAAGTGTGAAGGAAAAGGGAGGGGAAAGAAAAAAGGAGGGAAAAATCAACCCTCTTTTCCCCAAACAAAAATTCTGGCTATGGCCATGACAGCTAGTCACCACCACAGGCCTAGCTGATGGCATGCAGATAATATCGCGAGGAGTGAATGACAACATCATCCTATGTGTTGTCAATGACATTTCAAGGAAGTCGAACAAAACATCTCTACAAAACATTTCTAAACAACGCATTTTCCCAGTGTCTCAATAAATGTTGGTTTACAGTTTGTTACTAAATAACATGTATTTTTGCTTGCTTAGTTCATTTCGTAACAAAATAAATATTTAACATTTTAAAACATTTCTCATTTTGAAGAACTTCGTAGATATGACAGATACGATAATACGATGTTCTGCAGTTCTGTCCTCGATCAGTATTAACAAACAATATGCGTCCTTGTAATGATTTGCCATATTACAGCATGCTAGAAATTGTCAGTATTATTGTTGTCATTCACCATGGCATCCCAGGCGGCACTTGCAGATTAGCTCATCTATCGACATCTGACACATAAAGAAGTGGAAAAAACGTTCTTTTCTGAATTACACATCACATAAAATGCATCAAACAGAATTCAAAAAGTTACCGTAGGTATGATTTATGCAATATTTTACTTCAGGAAGGGTGTCAGGCCATAGAGCCATACTCCACAGTTTAGTTCTAGCCACAAGACTATAATGGAATAATTCTCGAAACAATTATATGGACATAGCAGTGGGTAGAGCCAAAAAAAGTTACTATGATATACATACGAGAAGGCATCGTCGCCGATAGTAAGCAAGGATTCGAGCGTCGAGAGCCACGAATGATGAAGAAATCTTCTCCGTCTCCCTCAGGCGATCGTTCATTTGATATGCTATGTTTAGAAACGGCAATGCTTCCATGTACCTGCAGCACATTTCACGTCACTTTCACTAACAGTAAGTGACGATGCAAAACACGGTTGCAGGGTTACCACTTTCTAGACTAAATAAAATTCCCTGACATCTCCCTGATTTTTCCAGTAGGGCAGGCAAAGATTAAACGCTATGGTCAACAATCGTTGCTCCACATTAATTAAAAACCGGCAAAATAGCACGAGCTTTCAGGATTCATCACTTAATAAATTGTGGTTGCCACTCTAGCTGCTCTAACAACGAGTGTAGCAAGGAAAAATAAAAAAAGCAAGATAAAGATCATATAGTGCAAATATGCACACTGTTTATACTTTATACTTTCATTAATCTTTATTACAGTTTTCCTGGACATTTCACTAACTTTTTAATTTTCCCTGTTCTCTGACAATTCTGAAATCCCCTGACTTTTAGAGGTTTTCCAGGTGAGGGTCAACCTGACTTGATAAAAGCAATAAACACAGCATCACACTACACAAGCAAATCATCAATCACCATATGCAACGTATTTGAAACGTAAAAAAAAATCAACCAATGCAACAACACTGCTGGAAATTTTCGTCCAACCTCTTAGTATGGAACGCTCGAACGCCGCTGACAAATGCGAACACTGTCTCGCGGAAGCTGCGATATTTCTGGTGCCAGTGCTGCACAGAAATGAACAGAGCAGTCAGAACGAGGTATTACACAATAGGCAGAGTTAAAACAAACGTGTACAGCATGAGCTCTCTGTACAATACAAACAGTCCAAGTTCTTCTTTTCATTACTGACCACTACCTGGGGCTGCATAAATTCAATGACCAAATGTTGACCAAACTGGTATGGCCATTTGGCTTCATGGTAACTCAGTGCTCTCTGTCAAAATCCGGCCTGGTAAGCAATCTTACTATCGTGCACAGAAAGTCTGTTTGTCTGTCATACCCATCTGGCACTTTCTGTGTCACGAACCCAGACTGGCATTTGAGTCATTGGGTAGGCACAATCGATACTGCAAATAATCATGTTCATCTTTACGAAAGAAAAGCTGTGTTATATGACACAGCATGATAGCAGCACATTGGTCCTGTGAGTCGCACATTCTGTCAACTGACAAAAAACTATCGACGCAAGAATGGTAAGATCAAAACATTAGGATGCACTGCTCAGCGGTGGGAGTTAAGCCTAGCCGAAAAATTTGTTTCTTGAGAAGCATCAGTGGTAGATAGTAACTGGCATTTGCACTCCGCTGTCTTGTACACCATTCAGCCACATAACACAATGTAACAGTCATCATTACATCAGTACTTTGGAAGTTATCACGACAACACAACAAGCACGGTACAACCTGACAAGATGTCGCAATATCAGTCTGCTGATCAAGCAGTTTACGCTTTTCGCATATGGCATCCCGAAGCAATTTCGCACTAGGAACAAACAACAATCGACAATACACCACTACTGGCCAGCAAAAACACAGATACTATTGCTATTTTCAATTCTACTTTGAACAATAATCCGTCACTTAAGAACTAGTGCAATGTTCCCTACAGACTACAGAGACTGCCAATGCACTAAAAAATTAAACATCCAAACAGATACATTATTTGCTTATTTCAACAACTGTCATGATGTATAAAGTAAGTGCAAAAATCACTGTCACGAGCGAGACAAGAAGCCCAGCTGTCACTAGGGAGGGCCGACCATTTCTGAGATATGAATAGGACTGGTAACGATTAAAATTTTTTTAATAGTTAACTTTTTGAAATTTAACGATTAATTAATCGTAAAATTTAGTTAAAATTCAGTCATTGAAAATGTGTTGTTTAAACCATAATATCAATAAAAAAGTCACTGTAGAGTTACATGCACTGAAAGTGTTAATGAATTAAAAACCTTTTAGGTTTTTAATGTTAATGA
>Ga0209367_1006068_pt1 | contig 16740 bp, 12 predicted proteins | sample WorMetLIZISLAND2_FD_187412 | JGI IMG/M metagenome (GOLD analysis project Ga0209367, IMG submission 187412) | Marine gutless worms symbiont microbial communities from Max Planck institute for Marine Microbiology, Germany - Olavius geniculatus... ... | reverse complement strand
GTATACTGTGTTTATGCTGGTGCAGCAGAATGTATGTAGAAGTGTATTGTTGCACTTATATGTATTGCACTGTATTATTGTTTATTTGATGGACTATTATGTGTAACTAGCGAAATATGTCATGGATGTATATTCGACTAGTGAAATTGTAATTGATCGTTTAGTTATATGTGATTGTCATTGTAATACGATAATTGATATTTGTATTATTATGTGTATATTGTATATTGATACTGTTTCATGTTTATCGTTGTCTACCTTGTATTTCGTTACATTGTGTATGATTTGTGTTTTGAGGAAAAAAGTAAAATGGGTTTAAGTTGTCCCCATTTTATTCTTTTCCCCAAGGGGGGAGGTGTCAAGCCGCGCTGCTTCCTTGTGCCAGGCTGTGTCAGTCTGTAGATGCTAACCAATCAGATACCGAGTTAGAGGCTTAGCGCCATTGTATGTGGGACACTGATTGAAATCGCTGACTGCCATTGGGTAGTCCCAGTATTAACCAGGTCATCGTGAGATGACAGGCGCGAGTGCGTTGTTTTGAAGCCAGTTTGATGGGAGGTGTTGATCTGAACGCAGACCTGTGGTCGGACGCGTTTTGTGGCATACATTTTGCCAAGGTTGTACAGCCTTTTGTCTGGCTTTGAGTAACGATAGGGTGCTTGTGTAGCCCCTAGGCGTAAAAGTGTTTAGATGGGAGGCCGTTGAGGACCCCCAGGATAGCGATTTGAACAAGGGAGTGCTCGCGTAGACCCCGGGAAACGGAGAATAAGGGGTAGGAGGCTCCTGGATGTACAGTTAGATTTGTAACTGTTTGATATAAAGCCTTTTCTTGTGGCTTAGTAGAGGAGATATTGCTTGTGCTTGTCCATTGATTGATATCTATTAAGCGTGTATTCATTGAGGTATATTTGATTTCACTAGCTGAGGTGATTATATTGTATCACTTGATGAACAGTACTGTCTGATAACTTGACTGAACTGTTGATTGGCAGCTGTGACTGCTTGGCGATTGAACTGAGAGTCGTGTGCTTGTTCTGTTCTGACATTAGCATTGCACGTAAATGTATGCACCGCTGTACATAGTTTGCTTTATTAAATCGTATATTTGTTTTATTATCAAGTGTTGAGTCCATTTGTTGTAACTTTAGGCCTAGGTTAGCTTTGCAATAAGTTTAGCATAGGCCTAGGACTCAGACCTCACTAGGCAGCCTCACATTATAATTCTGCATTTTTGATGCACATTATACCAGAAATGCAGAATTATAATACTCAACTTCCCCCCCCTAATTTGCCCACAAAACCTTCCCCTGGGAGTGTTTTGCATGTTTGTTTTGCTATATCATTAATGCAGAATTATAATATTCAACTTCCCTAATTCCCCTCTAATCTCCCCAAAAAACCTTCTCCTCTAGGAATGTTTTTGGAAAATTAGGGGGAAGTGTACATGCAATATATCAGAAATGCAGAGTTATAATATTAAACTTTTTCCTTAATTTTTAAAAAAAATCCCCCCTAAGAAGGTTTTGCATGTTTATGCGATATACCAGAAATGCACAATTATAATATTCAACTTCCTCCAATTTTTCAAAAAGTTTCCCCTAGGAAGGTTTTGCATGTGTGGAATATATACATATAGTATTTAACTCCCTCCTTAATTTCCCCAACAAAACCTTTCCACTAAAAAGTTTTTTTTTGAAATTAGGGGATTGAATATTATAATGATAATTATTATAATTTTACATTTCTTATATAGGCCTACTGCAGTACTGCAGTATATCAGAAATGCAGAAAATAATATTCAATTTCCTTAATTTCTCAAAAACCTTCTCCCTAGGAACTGTTTTGAACCTTAAAGGCTCAAACGGTTGTCTGCACTTAGTGGGAGGCGAGCATCGTGATAATTTTTTGCAGTTAACTGCAAGTGATCAGAATATCAGAAGTGATAAATAAACTCAGCCTACTTGCGACCATTTGCAGCTTGTTGCAAGAGTGTTTGAAAGCTAAAAGAACAGCATTGTGTGTCAGACTGTCAGTAACACGCCAGTGTCAGTAATGTTGATGTCAGTTATAGACTTGAATGATGACGTTAACTCAGTTGTTTACTGGTGTCATTTTGTGTGAACTATCACTGCTTATGTTATAACAATTCATTAACAATGTACGGTTGCCTCATGACGCAGTTGACACTCATGCAAGCTGCTTAGGCCTATATCAATGACAACTGGCCTCTAGTCTGTGTCTTGTCCATCAGTGGCAGTGTCAATTTGCTGCTGCTGCAGGTGACGATGATGATGATGATGACGATGATGATAAGACTGCTAATGACGCTGTTACTGTTTGCTTGGTCCTCGAGATATCACGAATGTTAGTTCTTGCTGTAACCGATGCTCGAGTCTGCTGCCAAGTTTTTATGGCATACTACATTTCAGCTTGTAATACGCTGTTTTCATGACTTACAATATCCTGCAACCAGAAGTGCTCTGTGACGCTTAGAATGCACAAAAATCGTTTTTTTGCCGGGGCTCTGCCCCGGACCCCGTTGGGGAAGCTCACGACGCTCCCCCAGATATCCTAGTCGGGTCGGCTAGTCCCCATCCCCCACCCCCTCGACGCCTGCGGCGCCTCGTTTTCGGCGCCTACAGCGAATCACCTCGAGTTAGGGGGAGGGAAACTTGCTCCAAGGATTTAGGGGGGATAGACGCCCCTGTTTGTACTGGTATTATTTTTTTCATTTTTATAGACCTGGTACTAAAGATCCATAAGATTACAATTACTGTTATTGGTTAACTTCTAAATTCAATCTCTTTCATATGACATTAAATCTTAACAACACTCAAGCAGAAAACATTTTGGAATGTTAACATTTGATTGTGCAAAGGAAAGACAAAAACTTCAATAAACGTTTGTAAATAATTGACGTATTAAATATACAGAAAACTGAACACTATTTCAAACGAAATGCACAAATATCAAAATAAGGCACCAACCGCACCATGAAAAGACCAGTAAATAACTCATAATAAACACGATGCCTGAAATAGCAGTTTCACCATTTAATACGACAATCAGATGTGCAGATGTCAAAGTGGCCAGTTTCGAGCGAAAAAATTCAAAACTTTTCAAGAACTTTCAAGTACCTTTTCCGGACCCATTCCCACGATATTTTACCACTTCACATCATGTGGCATCACATGAAAAAAATTTACAATGCAGTCCCAAAGATTTTGGACAACTGAAATGCAACGACTTTCAAAACCCTTTCGAAATCTGGAAAAAGGCAAATTTTTTTAAAGAACTGTGGCCATCCTGAAATGTCTGTTAATGTAGCAGAATGTGTTCTGTTGTTGTGTCAATAGCTCATGCTAACCAGCAAGCAGTTCGAACATTGTAAAGTGCCCATTCATGCAAGAATTGCTATATGGCAACTGTCCAGACCTTTAGCTCGACTTTGAGTGTAACCATCAGAGAAGGAACAGTCAAATAAAGTAATCAGTGACGTCGTGGCAGCAGGAGAAAATTGCCAGCGCTAAATTTTAGGCTGTTGGAAAATTTCTTCTTGTCAGAAAATTTTCATCAAAAAATGTCAAATTTGAGGCTAAAAACATCATTTTGTGACAATTTAGGGAAAAATTAAAATTTTGAGCACCAATAATCATCTCTGTAGGAAATTTGCCACTGTCTGTCGGAATTCTGTCGGAAAAATGCAACTTCCTGCCCACCTACTTTTTTGACCAATGACACTGCTGGAAAGAATTTTTTTCACAATGCATCCTTTCCCTAACACGTTAGGATGTGGACAATGGATATCTTTTCACTCGTGCCTTTTTCCTTCCCCCTTTTTGTCTCTTATGTCCTACTGCAACACTTCTCCCCTAAATCTTGGTAAAGACAGAGCAAAATAAAGTAAAACTAACAGATTAGGATTACTAAGAATTGAAAAGCTGCAGCAATTCGTAACTTACCCACATGATTACTTTTAACAAGTAACAAAATGTTCATTGTTAAGTTTTCAACTGAAGTCAAATCATAAAAGTGTTCCAAAGTACAGATGGTGACAAACAGTTGAAACATTTTAGTCTACAAGAATGGATAAAACAAACACTTACATATTAGTTTTTAATCAAAATTGATGTGAAATTAATTTTCATATTGTTAGATAACTGTTAATAGTGCTAAAATGTTTAATCTTTGCCAGCATAACTAAAAATGTATTTGGTTAGAGTAAGCCACCTGAGAGAATAACAAATTAAGTTTGAGTTAGAAAAAACTTAAAATGATGAAGTTCATGGCATATCAAGTAATCTTTAAATATCAAGATTTTATGGGGACAGGTCACCCAAGATTTATTCTTCGAATCCTCAGATTTTTTAGTATTAAGTACGTAAGTTTGACTTAAAATCTTAACAGTGAATACCATATCAACCTCTAATGCAAAAACGTGTTCTAAACAAACCCCCCGACGTTTATGCCCCTAATCCTCAGATCTGTGGCACTTACTAGCTGCAGTCTATTACTTCAATAAGTTGAACAACACGAATCGCAAAAGCTATCAACATCGCCAATCCGTTGGACAACAAGTCATACAACAAGCTATACAGCATCTTGATGCGTTAGCATGATATGATTTGTTTCGGCATTCAATCTTCAAGAGAAATGGCATCATGCAGCAAAAGTAATTCAACCTATTGCTACACATTTCTGCATAGTGTGGTCTGCTGTCTATCGTTTGATATGTTCACGCTCCCTCCTTAAACCATTCAGCGGATTTAGACGCCGTTTAGCACGTACATTTGTGAGGTCAATGACATATTTTGATAGATCGTATGCTGACAGCATGACACCCACCGGTCAATTTACACAATTTCCACATTCTGCCGAATTACTTTGGTCCTTGTTATGAACTTGTTGTAGATTTGCTGTAAACTATCAATTTATTGGATATGTTGTACAGCTTTTAAAGAACTGTGGCCATCCGGAAATATCTGTTAATGTTAATGTTAACGTTTTACGGACTTGTTATACAGCATACTGTTAAACAAATCCACAAACCATCGACGTTATGTAGAGATTGGTCATAAGTAGGGTTAGAATGATATTGGTACTGGAGTATCAAGTATTGCGAAATATTTGTCGCTATTGGGTAGTAATAGGCACAACCAGGTGATATTTTTATTGGCTGTCATATCCAATACCAATACTGCTCAGCCACCTTGATGCCAGTGGTACAGTGGTTGCCAGCAGACAATGGCAGGGCAATTAGGGAGAAGGTAAAAGAAGGCTAGAGTCTTGGGCATGTGTGAGAGATGTGATATAACAATGCAAAGCTTAACAGCTGTAGTTGGACACTGCATGGTCAAATGCCAGGCAAGTGCTAGGGCCAAACCAATATTGGTATATTGCTATTGGGTTTTGGTATTGGGTAGGTTTCTTGTATCGCTCTAACCCTAGTCATAAATGCCACATAAGTGGCCAGTATCACCGGCCCAGCACCTGTCCATATTTCACCTTCTGTCCATCTGAAATGGTAAACTCAAAGCTCTTTGGAGCCTCAAACAAGAGGACAATTGTTGAGCCAAGGTTGAATTCACCGAAAGATTCTCCTCTCTTGAAGTCCGTCGGCTGCCGACGACCCGAAACTCGATAAACTCTATCCAAATGTGACTTATCTGGATGGGATGCATTCGTGTGCAGTTTCTAGAAACACAAACACCACCATATACATATTTTGGACCTACACCAACTGCAATTAGCCACTGCATTAATAACAATGGTAGACTCTCTACAATGTATCATACCAAGGACAGTTCAACAGGATCTATCGAACAAACCCCTCATTAGTCAGAATCCTTCCTTAAACACTCCACAAAAATAACCAGAAACATCAAAAAATGCATTAAAATTTCTTACTTTGTAGCCTAAGCTTCATCCAAAGCCCCACCGCAGGAGCTTACAATGCTCCCAGTCCGTCTAGCTGAATTAACAGAAAGCCACTTTACCACCCAGCAGTCAAAGTCGAAGCTCCGTTTGAAAAAAAATCTGGCTATGGGCCAGCTAAAACCGCAAAGTCTGTCTTATTCAAGCACACATTTTACGCTTTCTAATCTCCTTACATAGTTATGATCAATCCGCAGAATAAGTAAAAATAATCAGAACAATAATGACTACACTATTACATTATTTCAGTGCATTAGTGGTTTCTTTTACAAGACTGGACTGCAAAAATTTACTTCTGACATAAGATAATGTTTTAATCATATATTTTCAATACTTTCACAGGTCCAGACCTATAGAAAGTGGTCCAATAAGTACAGAGTGCAAATTGTAGGCATCTTATTTGGCTTCACAGACTCAGATAACCCTGTGGGGGGTCGAACTTTTGGCCTTCTCACTGACTTGGCACATTGGTTATACTCAGTGTCTCAATAAAAAGTAGACCCCTAAAACATCATCAATAACTGCGTTAAAACTAAAACTTCCACTAGTGTAAATTATTGTCTGACATCTTAAGTTAATATGAAAAAAGTACACAAAGTTTGGCATAAATGTATGAACCACAAATGAATCTAAATCAAATTTTTAAAAAGTTTTGTTTTTATATACTGGGACTCACACATCTAAGTACAGGTGCCTGCTCCTGACGTCATTGATATGTCACTGTCGTGTAATAGGCCTATGTGGTGGTCTGGCACAGTTGGTGGCATCGCTGATTGCATCAACGAAGTTAATCAACACCAGGCCCGGATGGGTGACCATCCGGTATGTAACCAGCCACCCAGGTCAACTCAGCCTGGCCATCTCTCCATGAGTGGGCACAATGAGTACCGGCAAAAGCTGTGACGTAAACAGGCACACCATGCGATGCACTAGCATCAAATTCGTGGTCTCGCAGTGTAAAAACTGGTTTCTGTCTGAGGGCTAAAGAAATGGAGATCAGTGCTGCCCAATGGGCCTTAAGGCTCGAGAAAGACTTTACGTTTTACCTTTCCTTTACGTGTAATAGTAGTTATAGTTAACAATAATAACAAACAATGATTTTTAGCAGAGATAATAAAGTTTTAATAAGAGTTTTGCGGCAAAAAGAGTTTTGGAGCAAAAAATTTGATCAAAGGGTTTCCAAACAAAAGCTGGTCTCCGTCATCATTGAAGCAGTTGCTCAAGAAGATCGATCAAATCGGCACTGTGGATCACGAACCCAGCATAAAAAGGTAAAAAGAAAAAATGGTAAAAAGCATAAGACACGGACTGCTGACGACATTGCTTCAGTTGAGAAGCTGGTATACCGTAAGTCAAGAAAATGCACCGAGAAAGAGAAGGGCGGTTCGAGCACAAGCAGTAGCTGTAAAACGGTAGACAAACCGTCATGTAGGCCTATGCAAAACTGCTGTGTTGTAAACTTTATATTTTGAGTAATGTAATTTAAAAGTTAAAACTAGCACTGTCGTGTTATTTATTAAAACTGATAAATCACTTTTATTAGCTTTATTCGTGGTTATTATGTTCAGGTTTTACTAAATTACAACTATTTATTTCGAGATCCAGTTTTTATTGGGACACAGGGTACAAAAGCTTGTGACAAAACAGACTGATATCAACGAAACAGACTCTACCCAACAAACTATAACGTTTACTCAATTTATTTACTGATTTCTTAACATTGTGGCAACCACTGTTGCCTCTTTTAAAATACAGCAGTTACCAAAACATCAACAAATTAACAAAAACAGTTTGACACATTCTTATAGTTTATTAGTTACTGTTTCAAATAATGAGTTTAGTCAAACACAGTGGCAATAATGTACGGGAGAAATGGCTCTTTCCTTCCCTATAAATTTTAGTCTGTCAAGACATTATCTTCTTGCTAGACATTTTCTTACAAACAATACAAAACTCGGGGCTAAAAATCCCCAAATTTTACAAAATTTAGGGGCAAAACAGGAAAACATCAGCATCGATTATCTCCTCTATTGGAAATCTGCAAATCTCCGTTGAAAATTGCAACACCGTGCCCCCAACTTTTTAACCCATGATATCAGTTTGAAATGTAGGTTTGGCAAAATGATGCAATTTGTGACGCACAGTTGCAAATCTCCAGCAAAAACATGACACTGCTCAAAATTTCAATTCTGCCATAAATTCTCTAAAATTGGGGGTTTAAGTCACAAATTTTGCTTTTATAGACAAAAACTATGTGACAAAAAATTTTCGCAGAATTTTCCAACAGTTCCCTAATTTAGAGGGGGAAAGGGCAATTCCCCCTTGCCCTCTTGCCCCCCTGGAGACATTACCACTGTCCTGTGTACCCAGTTACCCGATCGTGGTAAACTCGGATCGAGCCGACATTAGTAGCACCAATAGCAGACAAAGCCATAAAGCCATGTTGCCATTCACCGATGTAGACAACTCGCTCATTCAGACACAGCAAGCCACGAATGCGCTCAGCAATGTATGGATTCACGCTCAACAGCAAACCTACAATTATTATTATTAGTAGTAGTAGTATGATATTTAGATTTATATAGCACCATATGTAGAGCTTCACTGGTGTATCAAGTGACTCAAGTAATTCAGTAAGAGTTAAAAATCGAGGCTCAATGCTGACCCCTGGCAAATCGTAAGTAGGCAGGTGCAAGTTTCGGCTGGGAGATTTAGCATCCAAAATCTCCCGTTCTTCTGGAAATCAGGGACCCCATCGAACACAATGTCTAAAATGGCTCCGTGGTTCGGACATTGGGTAAAAAATTCAGGTTCACGATCACGAGATGTAGGGTTCGACTCCCGGCCAATCCATTATCAAGTAACAACTCCAGGCAAGATGTGCGGTCACCAGGCCCAACAGAATTTGGTACTGGCCAAGCTGCAGTGATACTCTGTGGCTGGGAAGGTAACCTGGCATTGTACTGGCCATGTGGTCTATCCACCTCAATGCTCAATGGCCAAAGAAAAGGACATGAGCACACTGTTTATGTTCTGGATGGGACACAACCTGGTTTGCCTTTGTATTTCTACACAATTATGTACATCACTCAATATCTATTACGTGCATTGCTCAGGTTAAAGGGAAACTATCATGAACTAGAAATACGTTCTGTGGAACGAGGTATATGTCCAACTGCCATGCTATATAGCCTAGCAGCTGCGTATAAGGGAGGCAGATAGTACAGCGTGATTCCCAGAGTGCCCTGGTTATTGGAAAATCCTGTTTCAAAGCACCCCTGCATAGTAATCGATCAAAATTTCATCGAAATTGATCAAAATCCTATTCACCCCATTTTATTTTTGGCTGCTGCTGGTACCAATGACGTCATCGGTGCCAAGCGACTGCGCTAGTGTGTCAAACAGTGTTTTGTGTTGAATTGTAAAAATCATTACAATTCACTTTTTTGCAACAATCAGTCATAATTTGTTCAAACTTGGCTCGCCATAAATTTTATCTTGTTTATATGTTCACGTATGTCATTTAGTCCAAAAAGTGAAATTTTCATGATAGTTTCCCTTTAACTAGACCAATTATGCTGCAACCAATTTAACTGCAAAACGTCAACTTAGCTCTTCGTGGGACCCATCTGAGAGCTACAATTACATAATGTATCACACAGTGTCACCTGCTAGCCAAAACAGGTAAATGTACCCCCACCTTACCCCCAGTCAGGCAGTATTATACTACAATTTACTGTCACTAATTTCAGTGTTAGCACACATAACTGGCTTACTTCACAAAAGTTACTCCAGCTTAGGTTCTGTCCCCAAAGAACTGCTCTGAAGATTGCTGTGACAGAAGATTATTTTACTAGCTGGGCACTCATTCTGTCACCGAGCTGATCATATAATTCTTACAAGACCCACTTACTTCATTGAACAAAGTGCACCACCCACCTACAAACTTGTATGTTACTAAAAGATTCTATTACATGATATATGAAGTCAAAAATTACGTTATTCATCAACAATGTTCACGAACAATTCCACAGAATGACATAGAAATGAAACCTGGAAAATATCGTCGAAAAACGACAGACCACTCCGTTGGCGAGTGAAAACGATGGTAGTCTCCGGGAGCCAGATAGATCACAGCTTGGTACACATCTGTGTCTTTGTTGTGGATTTTAATCCGCTTGACATAATCCGCAGCAGGCGGCAACGAGGACTCTGTTGTGTCGGCTGGTTCTTTGTCACCGGCCTCAGTCCAGTTCACTGGGCCCAGGAACCGACTAAGCGAGTAAGTAACGCCCTTGACTTGCTCTACCTGACCGCTGTCACTGACCTTACCACAGCTGAGGATGATGCCATCAGAGGGACATGTCTGAAAAACACAGCCAGTAAAATGTTTTCAAAACCATTTTTTTCAGAAAAAAATCAAACAAAAACAGAAAGGCACATACAAAAAACATAAAAGTTAACAAAAAAGAATTCACATCTTCCCCAATGTAAATAATTTGACTTTTTAGTCAATAAATAATTTGCTTTTGATTCATGCAAATAACGCACAAATAAAGAATTCCTAAAAATACATTTCTAATAACATCTATCATGTGTGCTTTATTGACAATGTGTTTTGACAGAACATCATCGAACAGTGCTACAACTAGAATAAACTTCATTAACTTCATTGATTTCAAGAAAGCATTTGACAGTATTCACAGGAAATCACTGTGGAAGATTTTGAAGCTCTATGGCATTCTTGAATTGATGTCTTCAAAGCACAATACAGAAATTCACTTCCACTATACAGAAAATCACCAAAAAAGTTGCTGCATCAGAATAAGAGAGGACTTACAGACATGTTTGATATTGTATCCAGTGTCAAACAGGGTTGTATACTTTCACCATTTCTCTTTCTCATGGTGATAGAGTTTGTGATGAGGAAGACCATGGAGAGCAAAGATTTGGGTATCAGTTGGGACCACAGGAGACTTGCAGACCTGGATTTCGCAGATGATCTCGCTCTGCTAGATCACAATCATGGAGCCTTACAGGACATGACAAATGGACTACATGGGCTCGAGAAAAAAGTTGGGCAACGAATTAGCAATGGCAAGACAAAAACAATGACAGTAGGAAAACATGTTATGCCACTGATCACTCTCGACAACCAGAACATAGAGAATGTGCAAAAATCCCAATTTCTTGAAAGTTATATGGCCCAAGATAAAGATGTAGAGGTGGACATTCGGACAAGGATAGGTAAAGCTTCATCTGTTTTCCAACATCTACAGCCAATCTGGAAGTGCAGAGCAATGCATGGAGATCAAATTACGGCTATATTCTTCGATCTTAGTTCCAACAGCAACTTATGCCGGAGAAACATGGAAGACAACAGCAAAAGCTACCAAGATGATTAATGTGTTTCACCGCCATTGCCTTAGGAGGACCCTGGGGATTTCATGGCGTGATCACATCACGAACAATGAAGTAGTGACATGCTCTGGACAAACGGCATTGCACGACATATCGTAGCAGCAACGAGAAGAAAACGTTTCATCGGACACATCCTGTGACTCCCACCAACGAGGATAGCTAGCTACCTTGGCCATAGAATGGAGACCTGAAGAGGAACACTGGAAGACCCAAGAGGACATGGCAAGAGACATTAAAAGAATATATGGAGCTGACGGGCATAGACTGGAGCGACAAGACGACTGCTGCCAGCGATCGTGCCAACTGGAGATGAATCGTCGACCAATGTTCCACACGGAACTGGAGGAACTAAGTCTAAGTCTAAGTAAAATACTCCACGTATGACTAAAAACTAAAGCAATAATTCATCATTTGAAAGCATAATGACAATAAGTTTTCTCTGCACCCTTGAATGACATTCGTAAATCAAGCTCTACAGATTCTTTTATTGCAATGAAAAACTGAAAAACAGTCAGTGATATGGGACACAAGTACAAGTGCTACAAGCTACAACTAGTCTATAAGCAAACAAAGTTAGTTTGTATTTAATCTGTGTCAGCATCAAGTCAAAAACTTCAACCTAAAATAATATACACTGTGTCTCAAAAAAACATCCCCAACATTTCTGACTGTAGCTTTAAAACCAACTATCAGACTTTGATAATTTTTGGTACGAATATTCCTGACATAACATGCTATCAAATTACCATGCAGTTTCCTACCTCACCCAATGTATGCTTCTGCACTACCTAGGGAAATCAGATCAAGTAAAACATGTGTTGAAATAAACAGAAAACCTTAAAAAACATCTCCGACATTATCGATCGTAACCAAAAGAAAGATTAGCAGATTTTAATATTTTTTGGCAGAAATATTTCTGACACCACTGGCTACTAAATAAGTGTTTTAGTTTCCACATCACCCAACGTCTGCTTTTGCACTACTTGGGGAAATCAGACCAAGCATAATACATGTTAAAAATAAATGAAAAACATTGTTTGTACCTTGTGTACGATGTTCATAATAAATATAATAAATTTCATCTATCCTAATCTGTAGGCCCCAACAGCCGGTCTGTTACAAGGTTTGACTGTCATGCAGCAGTGTGTATATTAGACAAAGTTTAGGAATATTTGTGAAGTCAAGAAACGACTGGTACAGCCTGGATTGGTCTGGAGCAGAACATTATCGACACTGCTGTCAATGAATGGAGAAAGCGTCTTCTTGGCTGTGTTGGCATAGTGGACCAACACTTCAAGCAATTTTACTGCAGGTAGTTAAAAAATGGCCAACTGGATGAAATGTCAACCAAAATGTGAACAAAATGTGTTTTTACGTGTTATGTTGATTAAGCAATCATATCGCATTGGATAAAAAAGTGATATTTCATTGGTTGTGCTTTTTCCAGGTAGTGCAGAAACAAACGTTGGGTGAAGTGGGAAACTGAATGGTCATTTGATGGTGAGTTATGTCAGGAACATTTGTACCAAAAATTATTAAAATCTGATTTTGGTTTTCAAGTTACAGTCAAAAATGTCCGGTATGTTTTTTTGAGACACAAAAGAGAACTGATCAACAGCGAAACATAAAAATGCTTAAAGTGTGGTCTGTATTCTATGAACACTTAACAAACTAGCAAAAAACTCAACATCAAACATCAGAAAGTACTCAGAGCAAGCAAGATTGTCATCAAGGTTTCGTACTCTTTAACAAATTAGCAAAATCTCAACATCAATTAATTAGAAGTGTGCTTTTTGACATACCATTTGTTTACTTATTTACTTATCTATTCATGATACTTCACATTGTGCCAAAAAATTATGAAAGGTATATCCTTCAGCTTTAGCAAAAACATCTACCCCAGCAGCCTAGCTCCTACACACAAAGCACTACACTGCATCTTATAGCTCGCAACAGAAGTCGAGACACCTAATGCAAGTTTTACCCGGTTTTACTCACTTTTGCCCAGTTTTAACCGGGTTTTACCCACTGGGCTGGGCAAAACCAGTTTTACCCAGGTTTAATGCCAACCCTGTTCTAATGACAAAAATCACGTAAAATACGCAGACCAAAGGACAGTTGTGATCGACTGGTCGACAGCCCGGTCGCAGCTGACGTCGAAACAGTTCGCCCAGATTATGATAACGATGGAGATCGCTAACGGCTGCTTCATTCATGTTGCAGTGAAACAGACTAACATAGAAACTGCAGATCGGTTGTCTTGCCCATGTCGGCAGATCTATGTTGTTTATTTGACCCCAAAGACGTGACGCTGCATTCAATGGAAGTCGCGTATATATTTGGACCTGAGTCACATAACACAGCAGCTAGTAATCAAATAACATGCATAACTAAACATAACACAGCAAATAATGTAAAAAAACTAATACATTGTTGCAATCAAGCCATTTGTCTGCGACACTAACTAACATTAATTCACAATAATACCAATATTAAAAATTATTAATTATGAATACTGCAAAACTTTGAACAGAAGCCCCAGGCTTCTATTAGGGTACAAGTTACCTTGACCCCCGGCCTATATCCAAATCCAGTGTTTATTTAAAACCCGGCTTCACTTCTGATAAGTTTTATGGTAATCTAAAGCACAATTTTAGCTCGTCCTGTACAACTAGACCACAAGCATGCACCAATGCAATGACAATGGTAACCTGTCTATATAGCCAATAGCCTACGTTCTATAACGATTATATCGTGGGCTTACAGCCAGAACACATTATCTCACAATTGTGTCAAAAATGACTTATTGACGGCATCACGTCAAGCACTCCACTGATTCTGGTGAAAGGGAGTCTCAACCATTCCGTGAGGAGCCAGAGACACATCTCTATTTCAATTAGCACCTAGTTCTGCAGCTGGACATCATTCATGATTTTTTCTTTATGCACTCAGCACTTCCAGCATGTCCACAACCACTACTGGTCAGGAGTCTTCAACTTGTTGAAGTTCGACCATACGCTGATGAAGAAGAAGACTTCATGCTCTATCAGGGAAAAATTCCCTGCATCAAAATTCACACCTTCAACGTGCTTTTATGCAATTAAATTTTGTCGTTTTTGCAATATCTTGCTTATTGGCGGTTTCAGTTGGAGCCAGAATGCATTATTCAGAGCTAATGCGACTGATGCATGCATTTCTGCCTACAGCAGAAGCCTCGCTCGTTGCTGCAGTAACGCATCAGGTCGAAATAGTGCGTTCTGGCACGCAAACACTGGCTGAAATTGGCTGGAATTTAAACAGGGTAGTTTAGTTTAAGCACAAATATAATAAACCAGCTTCGTGTAGCCAAATTTCAACATTATCATTGTATTCGGCAGTGAATTGTTAATACTACGAATGCTTTATCATTTCTGTCGCCTGCCTGGCTGAATTTACAGCGTGCTGCAAACTTTGTTTTTCGATTTTCTCGGTTTTAGCTGCGCGCGAGATAATGCGTTCTGGCTCTGAGCCCATGATATCTGTGAAAATGGACCATACCCGCCAAGGCTGGTCGACAGTTATTCCGTCATAGATGTGTAGAGATGCTGTGTGTTTTGACCGGTAGACATACTGATAACCAGCGAAACCAGCACCGACTGTTATCACGACAGGCAAAGTACTGCGAACCAAAGACATTTCTTAACACCACACAACACTTGTTTCCATCAAAGCCGTGCCATCAACAAGCTCCAACCACACCTTCCCTTCCTTGGATATGATTCACCCGGCGATTTACACTTAAGTCGTTCTCACACACTCACACTATACACTGTGCCCCAAAACGTCCCACTGTCACTTTCCATATCTTCGCTAAATATTAATCGATTTTCAAATTTTTTTTCACCGGTACATACTGTGGACAATTTGCAATAACAATAGTTGTTAAACATTGTACCACACTTTAACTGTTAAGCTACACTACCATGTAAAACATAATTTTTAAACATTACTAAAATCAGTATAATACATAAGAAAAAAATCTTTTGAAACAAATTTTACTAATTCTCATACAAAAATTAAATTATGCTTAGTTTTACATACATTTCTAATCTTTGTGAACAAAAGCAGACAGTAGTGTCGTAAATAATAATTTTTAATGCAGTGACGACATACCGGTGATGTAGTGTGCCATTTAGCAATAGAGACAAAGCGCTGATTAAAAACTTGTACTGGTTTAAAAATACAGTTTTTGGAGAACACTGGCAGAATTTTTGAAGATAAACTGCAACAGGGAAAGACTGGGAATGTTATTAACAGTTTATTTGAGAAACATTGGACCACAATGGCCTGCTCGTGAACTTAAACATTGACTTAAAATTTTACTGCGCAACTTAAATTTATTTATTTTAGCTTTATTATGTAGTTTAACTTTCTCCTACAGTTTAGTCTCGCCAGGCCGTCGAATTCCGACGAAGTATCAGTGGCTGCATGCACCGCTGCAGTGACATCAGACGAGTTTAGCGCCGGTGACGGCAGCAGGACCTCAGCGGCCCGGCGGCGTCGGGCGTTATCCGTTTTCTCCGAACTGAAAGTAGCAAATTTTGCGTTGCTTCTATCAGTTCGCCGAACTGAAAATAGAATTAACGATTTACTTGGAGGTGTGTCATGAGCTTTAGCTTTATAGACAGTGTTAACTATTCTTTGTCGCAATTGTAAACAAAAAAGTGTGTCGTTCGGAGTCAATTTATTAGTTTTTTTTTGCGATTAAATGTCCCGTATAAAAGAAAAAAATGTTGTATTTAGTGCGGTTTTGGTACTTTGCCTTACAATAAACCATTAGCAGGGTAACTTGTTATTTCACTTTTTTTTGTTTTTCATGACTTTTGCACCGTATTGCATGATGCGTTCGTAGGACGGTTTATGTGCGCGAGCGCGAAAGCAGCTACTGCGGCGAAACAGTATAATAACTTACCCGCACATTTCCGATTTCACTCACGTTAATCAATTGCCAAAGATGTCTAAAGTCGGAAAATGAAGAAATATTCGTGATCGTTTCACTTTTCTAACTATTTTGCAACAAATCGTACATGTGAGACGCAAGAGCAAGTGCAATGTTAAAGTTGGATGAATGACTTTTTTGGGTCAGTATTTACTAAAGAAGTTGATGGTGACATTCCTGAACCGGCTCAACTTTTCACATGTAATCACGAGGGCAGTTTGGTTGACACTGACGTCGATCCAGAGGTTATTGCAGCAAAATTAAAGAGTTTGAAATCGAACAAGGCATCTGGAGATGATAATATCTCGTCTCAATTACTGAAGAATGTAGCCAGTGAGATTGCCAGTCCAATAGCTTTGGTTTTCAGGAAGTCTTTAGACACAGGTTGTGTCCCGCATGACTGGAGA
>Ga0209367_1006067_pt1 | contig 16741 bp, 11 predicted proteins | sample WorMetLIZISLAND2_FD_187412 | JGI IMG/M metagenome (GOLD analysis project Ga0209367, IMG submission 187412) | Marine gutless worms symbiont microbial communities from Max Planck institute for Marine Microbiology, Germany - Olavius geniculatus... ... | reverse complement strand
TGCTGCCGGGGAAATTTTCCCCCCCCCCCTAATTTCCCCCAGTCGGACTTAGGGCGCCGGGCGGACTCACGTTGGGCTTTGCCCCAAATTTCTAGTTTTATTTGTGTTGGTGGTTGTAGGCTACAGGCAGTATTCCAATAACCGTACGTCACATTGAGTCAGTGATTCGTATGTCAGAGGCCCACGCTCGCATGCATCTACGAGACTATGTTAACGAAGACGACGTTAATATGGCGATTCGCATCATGCTGGAGAGCTTTATATCCACACAGAAGTTCAGCATTATGAAGAGCATGAGAAAGGTAGACTGTCGCTTCTGTCTGGAGTGGTACATTTTTGCTGAACTTCTTTATGGCGTGGAATAGCTAAAAGTTGTTAACATCATTTTAATATGTCAATATTCAATATCCATTGTGTTTAGTGGAGAGTTTTCTGCAAGTACAGAAGTTCAGCATAAAATAGGTAACCCCCCCATAGTGTCACTAGTAGTTTACTTCTGTCTGGAGTGGTATTCTGTTAAGTTTCTTTTTGGAATGCAGTAACTTGTTAACATGTCCATATGTCTCATGTTGGAGAGCTTTATATCCACACGGAAATTCAGCACATTATGAAGAGCATGAGAAAGGCAGTTCAGTTTACTTCTGACTGGGGTGGTATTTATAAGCCTGTTGAACTGCTCTGAAACACTGCTACTACAGTACTACCAGTACTGCTTCTACTACGTGCACTGCAGATAGTGTTTCATCTAAGCAGGCTACAAAAAGGTATTGTCAATAATAGTTCACTTCTGTCCGAAGTGGTATTTTCTGTTATACAAGTCTATTAAATCTCTGGAATGGGTTTGTTAAGTTGATGTTAACATACACCGTGTCCGGTAAAAAACTGACCCCCTAGACATCGTGCAATAAAAAATGTCAAGTCTGAATGAATTTGAACAAAGTTTCGTACACTTAAACCCCAATAAATTCCTGAAGCGATTGCCAAATGTCATTGAAAAATATCGTTTCTTACCAAAATTATTAAATGTTGAATATCGGTAACAAAATATTTCCATTACCAATATGATGTTACATAAGTGAACCCTGTGTACATTTGCGTAACGTTAACAAACAACATCCGATTCACGCAGAATTTTTCGTCAACAATGCATCATCTATTGGTAATCAATATGCCAAATTTCAGTTAAATCTATCTACGCAAACAATAGTTACAGCAACTTTTGTGAGATTGCTTCAAAATGTGAAGTGTCCATACTCTTTCTCTTGTCTCAACAGTTTAATTAAAAGACGATCATTTGCAGAAAACACCATTTTGTTATTGTTTACGTTATTTTGATTGCGTCAACAAACGTCACTTCCGCTTGAGCGACTGCAGTATGTAACGTTATATTGGTAACAAAGATATTTTGTTGTTGATATTTAACATTTAATAATTATGGTAAGAAATAATATTTTTCAACAAAATTTGGCAGTCGCTTCAGGAATTCATTGGGGACTGAGTGTACAAAAATATATTCAGATTCGATCAGATTTGACATTTTTATTGCACGATGTCTAGGGGGTCAGTTTTTACCGGACACAGTGTATAAGTACATTGTCATGCTTGAGAGCTTCATATCAATGCAGAAGTTCAGCATTATGATAAGCATTAGTGAGGTAGTTCACTTCTGTCTGGGGTGTTATAAATCTTTCTGGAGCAGGATTGAGACACCTTGGCAGATGCCCATAAAACCCACTGATTTGGGGGTAAACCCACTTTAAAAACTGCTAAAACCCAAACAGATTTAATCCAATTTTAGTTCCTTTTTTACTGATAATGAAATTTTCTGTTGTGGCTAAATTTTCGAAACTTTTAAACCTACAAATTCAATAATAAATATGATGTTATCATAATAACAAAACTAAGGATGAAACTACTGTAACTGACATTTATCAGGTGTGGAGAGTATCCACCTGACGGTGAAAAACTGTAGAAATTTTAAAACGCGTCAACTACTACTGCTGTGGTGTATTGCAGACATTCAGTCGGTTCCTGGCATATCGTCGTGACAACAATGAGCTGTTGTTGTTTATACTGAAACAACTGGCCCAGGATCAGATGACGTTCCAGACCAACCGCTACTCAATGCCGCTTGACACCGTGGAAATATCTGAGAAAGATCTGGCTGACAAGGTAACTTTGAGACTACAGCTGGTACTGACTTTTGGGAAAAATAGTCAATAAATCTCCACAAATTTACTTCTGTTAATCAATAGCTTGCAAATAAGTTTTGTAGTCAGTTGTCATAGAGACCGCAATCATTGCAGGATTCGAACTTTTGAAATGGAATCGGGAAAAATGATAATGATGCAGTCAAATTAGTAGTCTGATCATGAAGGCTTGCAAAGTGATAAAAGTTATAATTTAATTAATTGTGTGTAGTTAGTTGCTTGTTCCATGACTCATCAACTAGTGCAATGTCATCGGCGAAATCTAAGTCACGCAATGACTCGTCTTCAGACCACTTGATCCCTCCAATACTGTTGTCCGTGGTCCTCCGTAGCACCCAATCTATTGCGATAGTGAACAACAATGGTGACAAAATACAACCCTGACAAACACCTGTTTCTACACGAAACCAACTAGTTGATGACTCATGGAACAGCATGCAACAGACAATATCTACCTTGACGAAAGAAGCCAACAAGGTCGTACTATACATTAATGCAGAGAAATGTAAAATGATTACCACCAGTGTTTGGAGTGACAGATCAGATATACAGGCTGCCGTTTCAGTTACAAAAGTAGACAATTTCTTTTACCTTGGCAGCTATCTATCATCCAACGGCAGCTGTGAAAAGGATGTCAAAGTACGAATTGGAAAAACAGCAGCAGTATTTGGTAAAATGAGAAGGATCTGGAAAAAGGACAACATTAGCCTGAGAGTGAAGACAAGGTTATATGAAGCTATAATTTTGTCAACTCTTCTGTATGCGGCTGATGTATGGCCATTGACAGCAACATTAACAGAAAGACTGGATGCGGCACATCACAGTTGGCAGAAGAGCATGCTGGGCATCTCTTAGATAGACAGGATAACAAACATTGAGGTCAAAACCAGAACTGGACAACAAACCATGGACAAAATACTGAGAGAAAGACAACTTCACTGGCTTGGGCATGTTCTGCGTATGGACCATCAGCGCATACCACAGCAAGCACTGTACTGGCAGGTACCAGGATATAAGAGAGGACCAGGTCAACCAAGGGCGAACTGGAGGAGCACAGTCAACAAAGAAATACAAAAGATGGGGTTCACCTGGGAAGAAGCAGAGGTGGCAGCTCTTGACAGACACGGATGGCATCGGAGTGTGGCCCAATGTGTCCAGTTAGATGCAGGATGAACCAAGGTTCAAGGTTCAAGTTAGTTGCCTATCGCTGCTGATCGTTAAAATTCAGCGCTCAGGCCTCTATAATGTAATTCAGCCTGGAAGATGAATTCTACTTTTTATAACAGGAGGCTGCTGAAAACGTGAAGCGATTAAGCAAGAGCGACTATTGCTAAGACACCATTATGCATACAGTCTTAGCGCTACATCAAACATACAGCAGTGCAGTGGTAAGTTGTTGTTTGGGGAATGCCTCCTCTTCTTTCCCTGCCATTGAACCTATGATCTATTGATGACAAGTGTGTTAATATTGTTGCTGTAGGCTCATCAGATCCGCATTGACAGCTTGACGGAGTTCTATAACAGCGCAATCTTCCGGAACAACAACTTCACGTACGATGCCAAACGAAAGCTCATCATAGAACACCTCTGATGAGAGATGACTGACAGCTTTGACCTACGATGACATCATGTGGACAAACTGCTTACACTTATTGGCTGAAAAAAAACGTTTAGATCAGTTGGCAAAACTAACTAATGTACATAAGGGGGCCTAGAACATTTCTGTAATTCCAGTTTCTGCACTTTCCTGGAAAATCTGGAAAAGTCAGTGAATTTTAAAATGGTCAGGGAAAAGTCAGCAGAAGTGATAAAGTCACGGCAAACTGGAGAAAAAAATTAATGAAAGTATAAGCATAAGGCATATTTGCACTACCGTAAAACTTCTAATAACAGCCCCCGGCATTTATTTGTACACTTGACAAAAAAACCCCTGGATATTATTGAAAATTATTGTACATTGAACATAATGTGCAGTCTCAGTAAAGCAGAGGTTTTAGTGTGTTTTCAGTTTTTTAAACTATACTTCTGTAGGGTCTACGATTTCGTAATATATACACAAATTAGGGCCTATATGCAGGTATATTGCGGCTGCCAGGCTGGTACCCCACGTCTATATGGGTCCACCAGTGTTTATTGGAGACCTGGTGTTTATTTGTACGTTTGACAAAAACGGCGTGGCGTTTAATGGGGACCCGGGTATTATTAGAAGTTATATGGTATATACAGTCTTTATCTCGCTTTTTGCTGACTTTTCATAAGACGCTGAATAAAAGTGCGGAAATTGGTCACTCTGATATCGAGGGCAGAATGTCTAATGCATCTACAGCTGACTATGGCAAAACGTCCTAACTAGAAACTACAAAGTTCTTCAAATTGCTACTTAAACATTTAGGTCCCTATTTTGTTACATAATGTCAAGCAAATCAGGGTGTTTTTTTAACAAGCTTTACAGGAACATTGAAAACACTTGGGAAAGTCTGCAAAAATGCATCGCGTAGAATTACCTGAAATGTCACCAACAGCCAATAGGATGTTTTGCCAGTTTACTTTCAACAAAGCCTAAAAAGTTCGTGTGGTTCCAGTTTCCGTCCATTCTTGGCTACTCACGACGTCTGCCGTATTGTATCGTTTGTCTACTGCTGATGCCCTTGCTAATTACATGTCAAACTAAAGGTGTTTTTAAAACTAATTCAATTACAACTATATGCTGGTTCTGCTTCTGCTTATACTTCCATGGTTATTACTATCTTTACGCTTAACAGATATTGTCAAGAACCAACGTTGCTATTGTAAATAGTGTGCAACTGACAGCAGCATGTCGACTTCAAACGACTTCAGAAATTTTAAAGTTGTGACGAACTTGCATAAACGCTGTGCACAATGCACATATTGTATTTGGTTATGTTTAGCATGGTAACATTTTGTCCTGTGGTGTCTTGCAATGGCAGCATTGTTTTCTGGATTTTCTGTGCTTGTTCTGTTTATAGGTCATTAATAAGTGCTCGTACAGTTACAGTTACAAGTTGCCCTATTCACCAACTTCGATAGTCGCGTAGCTTATTAGACAACTGCTAGGTTTAAGATTATTGGTTAAGGCGACTTTTCATGTCGACTTGAAATGATTTGCAGTCAGACTGATGGCGCTGAAAAATTTAAGTGACATTGACAGCAAGAGATGTCGTGAACTATTCCGCCAATGTGGCAAAGCTAATTAGTCTAGATTGCTGGCTATCAATAGCTGTTTCCACCTTATTAATGGTGTCTGACTTTTGCAAATAATTACTCTCTCAACTAGCTATATCTCAGCCGAATTAAACAGTCATATTGTGCGGATTTTTTTATAGCGATAGCGCTACAAAATTCGATCAGTCGCTATTACTCTCTGCACTGAGATTGTGCTCCAGAAATTTTCAAGATGATGTTAAAATTTCAATGCTATATAATGAAACAATGAAAATCAAGCTAGGCAACATGCCTGGAACAGTAATCCTACAGGGTGGCCCAAGAACGAACTGCATTTGACTGTTACTAGTTAGTAGTAAAAAGGCATCTTATATAAAAGTTTTGGAATTTTGTCTAGAAAAAGGGATAAATGTCATGTGATTGTGATAGAATAATCTTTCAGTTCCTTATTTAGAAATTCCTTATAATATGAAAACCTGCGTTTAGCATTTGGCAGTGCAGCCAGTACCTCCATTTGGTGTGAATGGGGTGTCATAGCTTGTCCAAACTGGTAGAACAGTCTAGCAGTCAGGCAACTTTATTTCCTTCTTCAGGCAATTTTTGGGAAAAACATATCATTTAGCCACAATACATACATTACAGACAACAAACAGACACAACCTTGTACCACCAGTGTGAACATTATTAGTCGGCTAACCAAAGGAAACAACTTCATACTTTTTTTTTGTTCAAAACTCTATCAGTAAAACACACAGTAATTTTAGCAATTCTCTAATCACTTAAAGGTCCATGGCCACAGTCACTCACTTGTAAAATTTATGTATACCTCAATTAGACATTTCACCTTGCCTATATAATATGATGATTTAAGCTTTATAAATGTATGAAATTAATGCCTGAATACAACGAAAAAATTGTGTTACGTTACATTATGCTTAAAATCAATCTTGAAAGTGACGTCACCACATGTACCCAGTCAGTGTTTACCAATTAGTTTTAATATTTTTAACGTTTGGCAAAAATACTGTCTTGCATGACAACTGTAGCAGTACATAGGTAGACAATGTGATTTTATAATGCTTTACGTCGACTACGGGTACACACTGTGACGTCATCAGCCTGTCAACGTGGCGTCTCGTTTTCTGCGGCATTTTCATAGATTGTCGACTTTAAATGTAAATTTCTTCATGTTGACAAAACGCTGGTTGCTGATATTAGTATCAAAATTATCAGAAAATTATGTTGTTTTAAGAAAATGGATAAAATATATATGTTAATTTTGATGTCCATGGACCTTTAACTTTTTGACAAAAAACTTCTGTACTTAGACCACAGTTCAACTAAACTAAATACAGTACCCACTTTCGCTGAGCCTTTTTGCTCAGTGGACTTTGGATGTAGACTGGACATCCAGAGTTTCTGCTCAGTGAAAGGCTTAGTGTCACTAGAGATTTCTTCGAAATGATAGTGTGCTATATAAATGTTCACTTATTATTATTAGTGAGCTCACTTCACTTTTTGGCTACAGTATACTTAGACTGAACTCATGCTCAGAAAAAATATAGGTCAGAGAGAAGTCACTCAGTGTATTTAAGACACAGCCACAGTGAAAAGTACACAAGACAACCGGGACAGCACTACGGAAATGGTCAACAGATTGATTTCGAATAATTACACATTAATTAACTAAGACTGGCACCAACCCTAACTACTGACCCTATCCCTAACCCTAACCGACCCTGACCCTAAAAAGTCGGAAAATGCAAGAGTCGTAATTAATTTTTTTGAGGTAATAAATGTCTGACTGGGGGTTAAATGTTGGAAAAAAGTAAAGTTTGCTGCGCTTTCTTTACTTTTTTCCAACATTTAACCCCTCGTCAGACATTTATTACCTTTAAAAAAATTAATTACGACGGCGAAGAGAAAAAAAGTTGCAAAAAGTAAGACTCTGGCAGCTGATGCTCACGCTGCCCACTCAGCAGCTGTCAGCAAACGTGCTTCAATGGCGCTATTTATGCTAGCGCCATATAACGGGTCCTATACTATAGCTTCCGGGTACCAGCCTACTGCCCGCCTATCGGTTGTTGCCCATTTCGATAGTGCTCTCCTGAGGTGCATTCAAAAGTACAATCATGTGGATACACTGTGTCTCAAAAACATGTCAAATAACTCAAATAAATATTTTTCACAAGGCATCAATGTCACTAATGCTGATTAGATGACAATTCTTTGTACCAAAATTTGTCAACACTGAACAGGATCTTGTTCCACTAATGGTGAAATATTTTATTCAGTCAGGCAAGTGCTTAAAACATCTAATCCTATAAACCTGCAAACTTGCAAATATTCTGTACTCTGGAACAAATGAAAACACATGAATCAACCAACAGACTTTCAGCTAAGATTCAAGTTGGGCTGTTTTGGTAAACCGAAAAAAATATGATAAAACCCCAAAAGACCACTGGGTTTGAACTGCCAGGGGATTGGGGGGGTTTAACCCCCAACTGTTTTCTCAACCCCCTAACACACTGTCAAATTATGTACTGGGGGTTAGCTGTATAGTATATACATATGATTTACATCACAATTTTTGGTCGGGCTCCGATGGTCAAAAAGTTCAACCCCCTCCCCCAGCTAATTTTTCGCAATTCAAACATCAGTTGGGCTTATTTAAAACCAAGGTTTTATCAGCCCTGACAGGGAATTGGGTGTTTCTGAAACACAGTGCAGTTCAGAGCATCAAGCACGATAGCAGTCGGTGCTGAATGCCACGAGTCAATCTTGTCATTCAACTTTCGTTGTTTGTCGTGACGCAACCCACGCAGTAAACACATCTCTACAACGCAAAGCAATGCCATTAATACTCTCGTAATAAAACTTCCAATTGAAGTTGGGTCCCGCACACGTAACTACCACAGTAGTATGTGCACATGTAATATTGTGCTTTTAAACTCTACAATGGCTGCTCTAGTATGGGGTTAAAATCTGCCAAAAATATTTTAATGTCAAAAGTGGGGCATTTTTGCTGCACTGGCTAACATTGTGCTACTAAATTCAGCTGCCTAAAAATTTCACCATTTGTTTATTTATTTATTCAGGCAAGTGCTTAAAACATCTAATCCTATAAATCTGCAAACTTGCAAATATTCGAAGACCAAGGTCTTCAAATGACAGGAATTTCATCATATGGCTGAGATATTTGAGTCTGAAATTGTTGAAAAATACTACACGACACACAAATGGGTTGATATCACCCCTGTAAAAAGCTCATTATCTCAGCAAAAATACAAGACAGAAAGCTGAAATTTTGCATGTATGCTAATGGCACGCACATTCCAGTGCATGTCGTAATTTTTGTGGAAAATTCTGAGATGGTCGGGTGTAGAACTTCACAAATTTTGGTTGATTTGACACGGAATGACCCACATAGCAAAGTTGTAGTAGCTATCGTTGTTGTCATTGTAGTAGTTGTTGTAGTTGTACTGCTAGAAGCCGGATCTTGTATAAACACCAGGTCCCACATGTAGGCAGGGGGTCAAGTTAATCTGTAATAACAGAAGCCGGGTTCCAGACACAGGCCGAGGGAATAGGTACTATAGTGGTAGTTGTTGTAGATGTAGTTGTAGCAGTTATAATTGTTGTACAGTTACAAGCCAGGTCACGGATTCAAACCCGGGGTCAAGGCAACTTGTACTGATAGAAACCGGGAGCTAATGTTCATTATTTAGCAGTACTAGTGACTGTTACTGGTGAAAGCGAACCAGGAATTTTTTAGTAATTATTACCAGCCACAGAATCCAATATGATTGCAGCAAGCAGAGATGTAACGAGTAGCGGATAATTTATTATTTTGCGGTATTTATTATGCTCGATTACCTGCAGTGTAGAACAACGCAGTCGACACTGCAGAAGTCAAAGTCCCACCTCGGATCATCGACGGCAACATTCCGACACTCTGTGCGTGAGCAACGTGGTGCCACCTGCAAGCCAGCAGTTTCACCATTTACTAAGATAAATATGCAATAAAAAATAAAAAAAATAAGTAAGTGCTGCAAAAGTCATAATCCCATCTCGATCATCAACGGCAACATTCTGATGCTCTGTGCGTGAGCAATGAAGTGCTGCAAGCCAGCAGCGTCATGGTAACCAGATACTATTCTCCTTTAGAAGTAGGACCCATTAGATACAGCAAGGAGGCATGGCGGAGAGCTGTGGCTTGGGCAGAGCCCCAGCGAAAATCAAATTTGGCACACTTCAGCCCTAAAAATCTGACATCCGGTGGCACCGATTTTACTAAGAATCACCTGACCACATCAGCACAAAAAGTGTCCGCGAAGGCTTCACATCCAGCCTTAATAGTAAGGTTCCATTCACACTTTAACCACTGACGTTTACATGAACATTTTAAGACTTGAGTGACGTTTTTCACATTTTCTTAATAATACACTGTTGTAAATCACCAACAAATACACAACCATCGCCAGAATGTGGCAAGTACTGTAGTCTAAGCTAAACTAAATAAGCCCACTTAAGAAACTCATTTAATGCAGTAGAATTGCATGCAACCTACCCGACACATTATGGTCTAATTCACATCACTGTGACAGCATTGTGGACTAAAAAATGTACCATAGGTGGGGCAGAATGTTGCAATTTTCTGGGGTTTTCGATACTGCAATAATTTAAATGAAAAATTTCTATACAAGACTGGTGGCAGTGCAGTTTTCTGCTCTAGCATTAAGAAGATGAGCACCTGGATGCAGTCCATCAGCAGATTAAAGCAGCAAAGTGACCAACCTGATCGTTCTTTTCTGTGGAGCTTTTGCTGTCGGAATCGGACATTACAAAGTCAGAATCGCTGTCGGATGAAACGGGTGGACTTGGCGTTTTGACCCTCGCAACACTTTGTTTCGGTTTCTTCTTTTTTGGACGGGTCTACAACATGTGGACAACACCATGCATTCACACAATATGGGCCAAAAATAGGACCAATTTGAGCACTGACAACCTGCAGCCAATATGTCACATTTCATACAAAATTAACGATATGTGTAAAATATTTCCAGAGGGTAGTTGACCAGTTGTTACTCAGTAATGCAGTTCCTAGCAGAAAGTGCAAAAATGAAACAAATCCCAGCCAATTCCAAACAAAAAACACAGTTATTTTAAAAACCGAGTTCCCACACCTTTAGTGACCAGAATTCCAGAACCTTTGCAAAAAAATTTCCAGGACTATCAAGCTGTTTTCCAGTGGGCTTGGCAACATTCAAATATAAAGACAAACAGCAGTTACTGTAAATACAAGGTGTAATCTAGTGCACAAAGTTCTTCATAAGTAGAAATTGGCAAGTAAACATTCAGTTACTTACTTACACATGGTGCTCACTGCTACATAAATGCATCATTATTGTCTGTCCAATGCAATGCATAGCATTGGACAGAGTATAAAATCACCTAAGCGTCCGTCCGTCCGTCCAACTTTTGAGGTGCCATATCTCCATAACGGTGCAAGATAGACACATGGTCACAATGGACCACACACAGGAAGTGGTCCACCGTGAGTCAAATGGTCATGTGACTGATGACATCATGTGACTCCAAAAGGTCAAGGTCGTGACCCCATTATATTTGAGGCGGCAAAGTTTAATCACCACCTCAAAGATAATGGGGTCATGACCCCACTTTTTAATTTTTACCACTGGCCCACCTAGCTAACTCATTTAATTTATACGGACTTTACTGTTAGCTATCGAGATGCATTGGACAGACTCTCTGTTCATTTGAACAGTATCTTGTTTTCCAAAACCTTATGCTTTGACTTCTAGGATGTTCCAGAGCCAAACTTATTTTCCTGCACCTAGAAATCAAGGTAAAAAACACAGAACTTTCTAGGATGCATGGCTTTTTTAAAACCAAATTTACAAAACCACTTCATGCACCCCTAGTATAAACACCACTTTTCAAGGCTGTAAGCTTTTCTTAAGCCCAACCAATAACATTAAAGCACTAAAAAGCTTCACAAGAGATAACAGCGTTATCAGAAACAGACAAACAAACAACTTACATCTGAGAGTCGACTGGCTTCATAAGCTGCCAATGTCCTCACGTACACTTGCCGATCTTTATCGGCTTTGTCAATGTATTTCTGCACAACAACAGACTGATATACTGGTAGTAACAAGAAATCTGAGCTAATGCTCATGAGATGCGTGAGAGCCTATGGCAGTTCCTGTTCGCAGGTAATCTTGGTCAATCTCCATCCATTTCGTCGCAATTCACTCTTTCGCAGACAAAAATCACGAAAAAAACAGCAAAAACCTTTATTTTTAGGGTTCAAGGTCAATCAAGGTGATCAATGTTGACAACCCTAAGAAGCTCGTCACCAGTGCTTGTTATGTTAAGCAGCATGTCTGTGCCTATCTGCAACCATTTTCACGTTAGACAAACCAGCAGCGGATAAATAACCACTTTTCAGAGGGAAACCCCTCTTTGACACCCGCGTGCGCAGACCTTCTTGAATCTAGAGGGTCCGGACTTAAATTGCTAAAATCTACATTCAGTGCTGAAAATTTCATATGCAGGTTGTCTTGGTCTATCTACAACCACTTCATTGCAATTCACTCTTGAAATGCATGTTGGAGCCTGAAATTGCAAAAAATTCACTAAAACCCCTATGTTGGGAGTTCAAGGTGATTCAAGGACATCGATGTTGACATTTCAAAGAAGCTCGTCGCCAGTGCTTGTTATGATAAGCAGCATGTCTGTGCCTATCTGCAACCATTTTCACATTACACGAGCCAATAACAGAAGAATAACGCCTTTTTAAGGGGGTGCCCCTTTTACTCCCCTTCATTCGTAGCGACCCCCTTCACCTCGTGGCATGAAATTCTGTCATAAAATACTAGATACTCTAAGCTATCATATGGTGAAAACCAGAAGTCTCTATCTCACCTGGGCTCCGATCGGTACCAATTTGTGACAGACACCAAGAGAGAATTACCATAGCTAATACACGCTATAGCTAGCTATGCTAGATCTCGCACGTAAAAATGCAAAGTACTTCATCTGCCATAAGGTCAATGAGGCGGCACGGATCTCCATTATCTTAGCCCTCAGCCAGATACCAGTTTACATTGTAAGACCACAGATATGGCCGATATGGGGCTAGTGCATTGTGCCCGTTTTATGTCCCAGCTTTTGCTAGTACTCAGTGCGCCTACCCACGAAAAAATGAGTTGACCTGGGTGGCTGGTTAGATACTGATATTGTTTAGCCATCTGCTAACGGTTAATCATCCAAGTACTAACCAAGCCCGTCATTGATTAAGTCCAACAGCATTAACAACTAAGCCAAACTGCCAACGACTGATACAGCCGCAAATCAATAATTTCACGAAAAAGTACTTCAGTGTCTCAAAAATACGAATACGTATAACAACAAAAAACACAGAACAGACTAAGAGCCTAATTTACAACACTTCCTGTGTCGCTTCTAGGCAACATCTAAGCAGAAAACCTGACATAGCACGTAGGAATAGCGCTTTACAAAAATTCATAAAAAAGAAACTAGGAATAACTTACACAAAACAGGGCAGCTTCTAAAGTGACTGAGAAACAACCTAGAAAGATGTTATAAAAATTCCTGGAACGTTTCGTAATTTAAACCCCAGGTTATGGCATCTGCTATATCATCAAGCTGTCCATAAAATATAATGCTTTGTTAGGATTCCACTGGTTACCTCTTTCTCGCGACGTTCAAGGCTGTCCCACATTGTAGCGACAATCCGTGAAACTTCCCCGAATGTCGCCTGCGGGTTCTGGCCTTTGATGGTTGATTGTGTGTCACGAAAGAACAAAGAATATGCGGTCATTGGCCTGCAACAGGCAGAAAGTCATACATAGTGCTGGCAGGACAGCATCGAAAATAGTTTTTGCCTGTGTCCAAGGTGAAAGAAACTAACAACATTCCAAATAATAACCATAACAAATTTTAATGCATGCTAATAGTTTCTGGTAGACAACATAAGAAAAGTAATGTGCAACTGTTAATATAACAATTGTCCACCTTGCCTAATTGATGCTGGCACTTTGCCTTGTAAAATAAAAACACTCTGTGTTTTCTTACTGATCTGGGCACCAAAATAAGCTAAAATACAATAAAAAATAATTTGTTAGGTCATATTTCTTGGAGTTTTTCAACAACCTTAATACAACCTGCTATGTATTTCACACCTCCAATAAATATATATCTATATCATGCACTACTTAGCACGGTAAGTAAACTAAAGCACATAACAAACATAAAACACTTGCAATTTGCATGACAGTATGCAAATTCTTAATCAACATCATAAAAGCCAATTTCCATTTGCTGAACTAGTTGGAAATGCAAGTTACCAACCAGTTTCCAACTAGTTCATGGCCATAATGTTTATGATGTACAGTCCTAATATATGCATTGTGTAAGTTTGTTTACTTTTTCGGTGCATTCGAATCTTTTTTGGTCGGTTTCTTGCGGGCGGGTGGTTTCTTGCGAGCAGCGCCTGCACTTGCAGAGCCACCGCCGCGCCGTGGCTTTGTCACCTGTAACTGCACGTCACACACAACTCCATTCAACAACCACAACAAACACATCATATGAGCTCACTGACATGCGACAGCATCGGTGTTGCCACCTGGGGAATCGATGTATGTTGAGGCTTTGTTACCTGAAGCTAAACGTCATAAACAACTGCACTCAATAACAACCTAATGGGTTTTATTAAGATTAAGCTTTTTTAAAAAATTAAACCTTTGCTGAAAAGACTGTTGGTAGATTCAACGGAGTTTTAACTTGCTTGCCAGAGGAAAGAATATACAAAAATTTGCAAATTCATACGTTTAGCTATGGACTTACCAAACAAAACCCACCACAGATTTTGGACATCTACCCATTGTGTCTTAACTCTGATTCAACAACAAAGACAAAAACACAATCCAAGACACAATCTGCGAGTCTGAAACAAAAGATCCATGGACAGAAAACTTTGTAACAAAAGCATAAATTGCTTGGTAAAAATAAGTTGAAAAATAAACCACACTGCCACACAGTCAGCATTTTCAGCATAAACTACATTGATCTTCACTAGGAACTGTCAGAATAGCAACTGTCAGAACAAGAACCTGTACTAATGTTCAGCATGGCCACAGTTATGGGGCAAAATTTTTAAGGACTTTTCCAGACCTTGATATTTTATGACATCATGCTAGATCATTGTAGCATTATATAAAAATAATTCTCACATTGCAGTCATGGTTACTTTTAAAAAACTGAAATTCAAAAAGTGGACTTTAAACATCATATGAAATATATCATCAATATGCCAAAATCCAAAACTTTCAAAACCCTACCTGGTTTTCAATAACATTCCAAGTCATGGAAAATAAAAAAAATCATTTCAAGCACTTTCAAGGACATGTGGCCACGCTGGTGTTTCGTACAGTAAATATACTGCAGACCTTGGACAATGGAAGAGAGTCGTCTTCATCTTCGTCGTCTTCCGTGTCGCGACCGGGAGAACATGACATGAAAAGCGTGGCAATATTTTCCACCTCCTCCTCTTCGACTGGCGAATCATCCACAAACTGGAGCTCATCATCATTGTCAGCACCAATTACTCCAGTTTCAGCTTGTGTTGGCCTCTCAGACACGTCAAATTCTTCATCACCAAAGCTTGGTGTGTGGAACGTCTGACAACAAAGCATCCACAGCACTAACTCAATCAGTCGATACAAACACGCTGATATTTACATTGCATTAGGGTCTATCAATCTGTATACATAACCTGCTAGCGCACAATCGATGCAAATGCAAGGTGTTATCCGCCGTGAAAATTCACGGAAGATAAGTAAGCGTTTTCGCTATCTGCCATGAATATTCCGTCTAGACGAACTGTAGCCAGTAAACTAGGTCCGTCTACACAACTGCCCGCCATAGCGAAAGCCGCCGTGTCCCGCAGCTTTCGCTATGGTGACAACCGCGACTGACAACCTCGGCTGTAGCTTCACGGATCGCCAGTCCACCAACTAGCTCCTCAGGTCTAAATAGACCATCACGGGCAGCCGTTGGCAATTTTTTTTGTATGCACTTGCACCGCCGTTGAACTTGTAACGTATATTGTACACTAATTTATGGTGTGCATTATTGTCACATAAATCTTTCGAAAATGCTAAACCTAATGCGATCGCTAACCCTAACACTAACCCTAACCCTAACCCTAACCCTAACCCTAAACCTTATCCCTAACCTTTATATATGTGTAAGCGAAAAACGTAATTTAAATATTAAACACAAAATCGTACTATATTGCACGTGAAATTGTCGCCCCCTGGTGAATGTAAATGTTGCATAATTACACGTCTCTCGACGTCAATTTTAGTACAAACTTAGCTATGGCAGCCTGTTGTGAACGATGAAATCATGTTGAATAAGCGATAAAATAACACAGTAATAATTTACAGTATTAACTGAAAAAAGAAAAAAAGTATACAGTTGCAATTTTCGTAGATATGGATTTGGCTAGAGTGTAGTTGACGGCACCGTAAACTAACCGATGTACCATTTTGTACACACTCATTACAACAAAATAGTTCCACACAACTTGCGAGTTTAATTGTGTTTTAACAAATTTTTTTTTGTTATTTTAACACATTTTGCTCTGTTTGTTTAATTTCACCGTAAGTTTAATTCACTAAAAGAATTATCATTAGTTATTACTTCTGGATACCGTTTTTTTCATTTATGCTAGCCATTTTGTCACGCGCCCAAGAAGTAAACGGCATCATGCTGCACTGCAGTGCGCACGTAGTGAAAGACCGAGTCGCACTAATTTATTCATGCTCCTTTCGCACTGAAAATTTAGTTCCTGACTAAAAAGCGGGAGAGATGTCTGAGGAGGGGGCACCGCCCCCTCCCCAGGTTATAACATTAATATCTTACAACTGTTCCTCTTACAATTATCAAAATAGTCTGCCATTATTCACATTTCATTTGTATTAGCGTTTCTGCACTGCAGTGCACGGAAAGACCGAGTCGCACTAATTTATTCATGCTTCTCTCGCATGGAGAATTTAGTTCCTAACTAAAACACGAGCGAGGGGTCTGGGGAGGGGGCACCGCCCCATCCCCAGGTTGTAGTATTAATATCTTACAACTCTTCCTCCTACAATTATCAAAATAGCCTGTGTTCCATTGACTGCATCATGCGCATTAGTACGTTACCAAATTTGACCGTTACTTCCGCTTGACCTTTTAATTCATTGGTTGTTTTGTTGTCTGCTACGTATGGAGTATGGAAAGACATTCTGCTG
>Ga0209367_1006066_pt1 | contig 16742 bp, 10 predicted proteins | sample WorMetLIZISLAND2_FD_187412 | JGI IMG/M metagenome (GOLD analysis project Ga0209367, IMG submission 187412) | Marine gutless worms symbiont microbial communities from Max Planck institute for Marine Microbiology, Germany - Olavius geniculatus... ... | reverse complement strand
AGACTTCTAATGCAATTATTCTGATGATCTGGATATGTTAGATTTCTGCTATATTCGTTTTATGTTCTCTTTGTGCTCGATAAATTAACAAATAGATGAATATATCGCATTTTCGGTGGCGATGTGATGATGTCACGCTGCTACAGTAAACATACGATCGAACCCTAACCCAGCAACAAAAACTCATTCGTATCGATTTATAAGACTTTAAATTCAATTATACTTGTGATCTGGATATGTTATATTTGTGCTATATCTGTTTTTTGTGGTCTTTTTGCTGGATAAATTAACGGATAAATAAACAGCATTCTAAAGTGCCGATGCGCCGTTGCTATGCCGTACCTACGGTAAACATATTATCTTGACAACAGACGTAGAATAATTAACAAATATCTATTGGAACACAAATTGCGTATCATCGGAACTTTATCAATGCAACTGTTGATTCGAAAATCGTGTAGTAACTTCAAGGAAACTTAAAATCTGAACAAATTGTGGCCAATTTGTACTGGACTGTTTCGTAAGCATTGCGTGTGACTGTGACGTCATTGTACATGTAGTTGGCCGGTAGGCCGAGCGTAGCCTGACCAATCAGAGTCGTCCACTGTATAACCACGACCATTCAACTGAACGGGATCAGCTGATCCGAGTTCAACTTGGTGCAACGTAATTCAGCGTGAACTCGGTTCAACTCTTGATCTAGGTTCAGCTGAACCAAGATCATGAACGACGTTGGTGCAACTCGCCCTAAGTCTACTACTAACTATTACTAAGTACTAGAACTACAAGAACTACTTCTACTGACTGTGGTCGGTGAGCAGTGCACTGGTTGTTAATAACCGCTGCGTGCAGACCACATCTCGGATGAAACAACAAACGACCAGCACATCCAGCGACAGGCTCAGTTCTTACTGCAGACAAAATACACACACAATTCAACAACAGACTCAAAAGCAAGCACGATGATCGATAAAGTCGGCCAACTTATATGGGCATTCTCTAGCTGCCCGAGAAACTCAACCAATAAAATCATTCAACGATGACATACAACTGATAAAATCATCACACAATATCAGCTTCACGAATGACAGCAAGACAGCAGAGCTCAAAATCATTTTTTGTAGCTGATGAACGAAAATAAGTACTATAGACTATAAAGCAAAATAAATAACTAAAACAAATATTCATCTGCTCTTGTAAGCAATCACCATGGTAACATAAATAAGATCTGTTGACTGATATACAAAAAGTCGACTGAAAAAAGCAAAAAAAATCGATTTTGTTCGGTATAGTACCCACAGAAAAACAAAAAGCCAGCAACCCAATTAATGTTTAATTACTTACTTAGGGTGAACAGGGAAAGGAAGAAATAAGGGGATGGAAAGGTAAGGATGCAAGGGCACAAATTTAGTTACTTATTAAAAAAAAACAAGAAAAGAAAAACAAAAGGGAAAAGATGAAGAGAAAAAGATGCGGGAAAAAAGGAAAATGAATGCAAAAAAATGCGGGAGAGGAAAAAAGAGATGCTAAAAGAAAAGAAGTGAAAAAGGTGGATGAGAGAATCAAAGGGGAAAGAAGAATTTTGCACCCAGAGAGAAAAAATGAGCCAGTGACTGAGCACCCGTCTGCGTACAAATCAATGCATCTAATTAAACAAGAAATTTAAGCTAATGCTAACGAGACGCGCAAAAGCCTATAGCAGTTCCGGTTCAGTATATTAGCTGAAAATTGGGCTGTTCACGCTAAGTTAATATACAAATATCAAATTCTCTATCTGGATCGCATAACAATAGTTCCGTGCAGCCGACGATGAAAATTTGGTAATCTTAGCTTGCACCGCTTTTGACTGATCCACCCGACTTATTGGCCAAAAATCGCAAATTTTGCCCACCCCCTCTCATTTAGGGCTCTCGTTCGGGATGACCCCCTTCGAATTTATGGAAGAGCTTTACGGTTCCTGAAACTAGAGTCTTCCAGGCAGCCGATGGTAGAGATTTGGTAATTCTAGCTGGCACCGTTTTTGACTGATCCACCCGTGTGACAGACGGACGAACAGACAGACAGAATTGTGATGGCTAAGATGCGCTATAGCAGTACCTGCTTCTGTGCGTAATAAAACATAAACAGGTCTCACTGAGGTTATCTGTCAGCTGCAGTCGAGTCGAATCAGTGACTATGTTGTTATCAGGACACAGACGGCTACCGTCATCACTGACATCAATGACAGTGACTTGCACAGCCATGCCATAGAGGTCGACAACGCCCCACACTGTCTGGGGTGAGCACGGGCTGGCCACACCCTGATCCACGTTGTTTATGAAATAATGCAGTGCCCCCGATGACCTACGCACCAGACCGATGCGATCGCCCTCCTGCACACAACGTTAGCTAACAATGTTAATATTAAACTAGATAGCAGTCGTAGCCCGCAGGTACCTCCGCCAAGGCAATGCTATTCGCCAGGTGACGTCACCATCTTCGGTTTTGCAGCGGTTAAGCTTAACGCAATGGTAATGAAAATTTCAAAGTGATCTAGAATCCAGGATTCCTGCCGGATCACACCCAAAATTTTAATCACTTGTAGCTTATGCCATGCCTGACATACCCTCAAAATTTCAGAAAGATCCGTCCATAACTTTTTGAGTTATCTCGCTAACAGACAGACAGACAGACAAACAAACACACACACAGACAGACAAACAAAAACCGGCAAAAACATAACCTCCTTAGCGGAGGTAACTATAAGGATGCACCGATAACGCACTGGCCAACTGCTGGCCGGCTGATAATCGATGCCTAGCAATTGGCTAATTATCGGCCGATTACCGATTACTACAAAAAGTTAACAAGAAATCTGAGCTAATGCTCACAAGAAGCGCGAGAGCCCATAGCAGTTCTTGTTTGCAGGTAATTTCGGTCTATGTCCATCCATTTTGTCTCAATTCACCACTCTGCAGCTTAAAAGTGCAAAAATTCACTAAAACCCCCTATTTTGGGGTTGAAGGTTGTTCAAGGGTCACTGATGTTAATAGCACTAAAAAGCACGTTATCAGTGCTTGTTATGATAAGCAGCACTTCTGTGCCTATCGGCGTTTTCATGCTAGACAAGTGAATAGCGCAAAATCAGAGCCGGTGGAAGGGCCCCCCATACACCCCAGCCGGGGGAGGCCTCACGTATGCTCAAGGGCCTCATGCTAAGTTAGTGGTAGAAAGATGCATGTTAAAAGTTTGGAAATTCTGTCTAGAAAAAACGCAGAACTTGTGCATCGGCGTCTTAAAATATTCTATTCTTAGCTAGATGAACACAAATCAACATTACCCTCAGGTAACCCTAAGTTTAACAGTAAACCACAGAGTTGACTCAATTTCCATTAATCACTCAGTGAAACGATTAGCGACAATCATGTTGCCTTGCTTCTACCAGATCACAGTGTATAAATATAAGTTACTGTGATAAATTAGCTAGCAGTTAAAGCTTACTGAAAGCACACGCACAGAGACCTGTAATTCATCAAGGTTAAACTCTCCATACTCTCGACGCGTGCCTTTACCATTTGTCAGAATACCACTCCCGCTCATCATGATTGTACCTAGCAGACAACAACTACTACTATTTCATCTACAACTATCACAACTATAACTACAACTACAACTACTAAAACAACTACTACTACTACAACATTGTTTGTCAGTGTGCACTCTAAGTATTGTATTTGCTACCACAGATATCAATGTGGTTATCAGAATACCACTCCAACTCAGAATAATTGTACCTAACACCCAGCAACAACAACGACTACTACTACAAACCATTCCCACTCACCACCATGACTGTACCTAGTAGATAACAACAACAATGACGACTACAACAAATACAACAACAGACATCTCGGAATATCGATCCCACTCATCATAATTGTACTTAGGAGAACAACAACTACAGCTGAAGGATGATCTATCGTCAAAGAAACATCGACATGTGAGTAAGTAAGCAAATGGAATATTTAGATTTTAGAGCGCACTATGTCAGCCAGTAGCCTAATCTGAGGCACTTGGTTGAGCTGCTAGGGGGAGCTGTAGGTCTGAGCTGTAGGTCTGCTGGAACCATGCTGACAATCTTTCGACAACAGATGAACTGGTGGCCTGATAGTTCCACCAACGAAAGGCTCCAGCAGAAGCCTTTCTTTGCTATAATACAAAATGCTAGCAAGAAATGCTCGCTTGGTGTTGTCCGTCGTGAACGACGATGACGCTGTGCTAGCTGGTCAATAACGACCGACGGCACCGAAGGTGACTCCTCAATCCAAAATCGGATGCACAGACTCTGACACAGATGTGGCAGCAAGGACCGGTTGCAGGAACGCTTGTGACCGTGTGTCGACGAGCTCGACGAGCATCTGCATCCGGGTCGTAGTTGATGTTGAAGGCTGCCAAGCCCTCATCACACACCTCCCGCCACTCTACTCTATCGGCCGCCAGTGTCTCCAGCTGAGCAGGAGGAACTGAGCACTTCCTCAATGCTGCCTTCAGCTGATCAGAGAAGCACTTCTTCTGACCTCCAGCAGCTCGCTGTCCCTGCTGCAACTCTGAGTATTGCGGCATGGGAGTCAGTTGGACTGCATTCGGATGACATGGCTGACCCATCTCAGTTATACCAATTGAGTTCGGCAGCAATAAGCGCAGTGCACCTTGGATGCTTCTGTATCGAGCAATGTACGGACATTCTGCCTCTTGTGGTTTCGACTGCCCTGACAGGTGCAGCAACCTGCCCGGGGTTGATGAAACAGGCCTTTGGACCACCTTTTCTAGGTCCCTCCTCTTGTAAGGTGAGCAGTGCGATCCCTGAAAAAGGGCTGCTCAGTCGCCCTGGGAGCTGCCAAGGGAGTCCACTGTTCCGACCCCAGACTCCAACGACCATCTATCCAGAGCCGCCTACGTGCAGGCCACAGGCTAGAAACTTCCAGCTCCATCCTGAGCTTGTCCGCATCACAGATGAACCCATCGCCACAGGACTTGCTAGCACAGAACAGGTGCTAAGATAAGATAACAGGTGCTAAGATAGTGGAAAAGGCCGCAATACCTCAGTCCATTGGTTTCAATACTGATAGTAAAATCCGACGGCACAGTAGGACCTGAGACGACCGGTGCTATAGTAGTTGCAGGATCCTGCCAGAACTTGAGACTAAGACGTACTGAAGCCTGCCTATGCATGGACCCTTTGCTATAATACAAAATGCTAGCAAGAAATACCACTGCAAGAAAGAATGCATAGACAGACCTGATCTCATGTTAGTCATCGTTGCGGGAAACTCCATTAGGTTTGGGTTGTGTGTGGTGATTCCGATCTCAATCGATCCCGACCATTTGTCAACCAGCCGATCTATTCTGATCTGCACACAGGCAAAGGCGGATTCGTTTAGATAATTACCTCTGCAAATGATAAAATTACGTGGTTGCTGGCATTTGTTCGTTTGTTCGGAGAATTTAGAAAAATACAGATGGATTTGGCTGAAATTTTTAGGGAAGTTAGACTTCGTGCAATGTAGAGGGTCCAGATCTGCATTCGGATACAGGACCGAATTTTCAGATAAGCAACAGATGACAGATAGAAGAAACTGCTGCTGCACAGAATATCTTGCTGCCAACTAGCAAACAACATAGCATTGGTGGAGCATATCTGTGACTGCGCCTCACGTTCAAAAAATAAACTAGAAAGCAATCATAGCTCGCAGGTACCTCCGCCAAGGCAATGCTATTTGCCAGGTGGCGTCACCATATTCGCTTTGCTAGCGGTTTCGCTTATGCCCCCTTTAACGCAACGGTAACAAAAATTTCAAAGTGATCCAGAATCCAGGATTCCTGCCGGATCATCCCCCAAATTGAATCACTTGTAGGTTATGCCATGCCCGACATTCCCTCAAAATTTCAGAAAGATCCGTCCATAACTTTTTGAGTTATGTTGCTAACACACAGACAAACAAACAAACAAAAATCAGCAAAAACATAACCTCCTTGGCGGAGGTAACTAGAAGGCACTTGTGAGAGTGCACATTTCCGCCAAGTGAATTAATTTAAACATTTCTGTCACTTTAATAATAATTTAAAAACAAATAAAAATAACAATAAAACACAAACTTTTAAAAAATTGAAAAAAATAATATAACAATTTCAAAAAAACAATAAATAAAACAAAAAATGATGCATAAAAATGTGTAAAAAATGTCTACAAGCGGAGTCAGAAATGTAACTCCTGCACACGAATCAAACCCGAGACTCACTTCGAATCGTTCGTCACTGCGCAGAGGTCTCGCAGTCATGACAACACCATTGTTAAACTCATCCAGCGGTCGCTGGCGCTCGGCCGTGCGTCGGTCATTGGTCAACTTGACGAGCGTGCCACAGCGCTCGTGAAATGTTACCAGATCTCCGCCTCCAGTGTTGCTTGCTGCTGAGGCACGCACATTATCAACCACTGCTGCTGCAGTGCTGTTGTTGCATGATGCTGGAAACAGTCACGTATAAAAGGTGAGAATGATACCACACAAACTACACAATATACTGGGTCGTGTCAATACCAGTACTGATACACAAAAGCATTGTACTCATTGTTCAACAAACATACATACACCAAAAGGCGACAGTTTTAAGTAAAATGGGAATGAGATTACAGATTGTGTATAAGTCCAGCTAGTGATATGCAGCATTACACGTTTTAGGAACAGGGTACCCTGTTGCGGTAATTGCAACAGGGTACCATATACGTTATACACTGACTCAACAGTGCTGACTTAACAGTGTCGCGTCTTTCCATCTGCCGATCTGAATTTTAGTATATCCTCAGGAACAAAAATTGCTTATAAAAAGTCACGTCAATGTAAAGTTGTGAGTTTAGTAGTTATCGGTGTTGTTAATGCTACGTTTCTTACCCTGCGTATGTGGTTCAGTGTGCTCAACAACAGTGACCTGGGCGCATTTGCCGTACATGTCAACGACTGCCCAGACAGGTGACGGAACTCCAGACGCTGCCACACCCTGATCAACTCCATTCACATACAGGTGCAGGGCTCCACCGCTGGTCCGCATTATCCCTACACAATCCCCCTCAGACAGCTGGTCAAGGTCTTGACTGTACTCGTCCACCACCGTGTGACCGTCACGCATCACCGAGCAGCCCGACAGCACCCAGGTTCCCTCACGGAACCCCGTTGCGCTCGTTGGAAACACCACGTTATCTGGATTACACGTCGTTACGCCAAGCTCTAGCGAACCACTCCATGAGTTCACCTGCATACACAAGTATGAACTGTTGTCATTATTTACTGCTACACCACGATGCCAAATGTACTACACAGCGATTACAAACCTACGTGTACAGACAAAATATGACTGCAGTGATACAGCTACATATGTAGCAAACCACACAACTACAATGTTAGTTACAGCTATTTCATTCACACAAAATCATATAAAACAAGACTAGTCAGATGAGAAACTTTGGCGACAGCACCACACATAGACTCTACACACTGCAGCTCTGATCCGAATCACTCAGCTTATCACAAAGCTACTCTACATGGTGTCAATGCCCAGTGGTCAAAGAAGCTCCAACTAGAGGTTCTCGGGAGCACAGAGTGCCACTGCAGTTGGATCTAAAGCAAAGCCGCAGTGGAAAATGAATCTCATGCATTAAGTGAGTGAGTGAGTTCAACGTCCCACCCGACACAGTATAGGTCATTTCGGGGACGGTCTTTCCAGACGGAATGCACACAAACACATAGTAATGGTAGTAAGTTTAAAATTTACAGAAACACAAAACACATAAAGTGTATTTGGCGGAATTTCACCTGCGAAAATTTTTTGCAAAATAAGGTGTATTTTGCGGAATTAAAATTGCGGAAAATGTTCTTGTTGTTTGGTCATGTCAATTGAGTACATGTAAGTGTAGCCTACAATTCTCCAGAGCGCTCGACCACCATGCTCACAAGCCTCATTGTGTCTTGCAGGAGGAGATAGTAGGCTAATTTTTATCATAATGCAAGTAGGCCTATTTATTATAACAGTTCAAGAGACTCGTGTCTTTGCGCATTACCTAACAGTGATGTAGCCAAGGGGAAGTCCAGGACCCCCAATCCTTCAAGGGGAAGGGAGGGAGCGGAACGAAGACGAGGCCCCCTAATTGAAATTTCTAGCTATGCCACTGTTACCTAATCTGACGACTTGGCCCTCACCGCAGCAGCGACCATTCTCAGTAGGCCTATTTGAGTTGATTTATGTAGCCGTTTGTGTTCGTGCCTTCATGGCAGTCGGTCGGTCAGATGAAACAACACAGTAGTTTACCTAATTCCCTAAGCAAGCGATTCAATCTTTGTGCCGCGTCAGGAACAGTTTGTGGATTAGGCCTAGGCTACTTGAGTTGACCTTGCATTCTTGTGTGATGTGCCGGCTTGTGCTCTTGAGTTAACGAACTTCAAGGCATTTTAAGAGTTAAGTTGAAAACGTCAATATGTGATCACTTTGCCGACTGCGTGACCGTGCCGTTTGTGATGCGTCGATGTCGATTTGAGACTCAAATCATCAAATGTAAGCCTAAGCCTATGTGAAGATGATGGTTTGATTTTATTTGAATTTTGTGGAATGCGGAAAAAATCTAATGTGTAAGTTGTGGAACGTCCCGCAGGTGAAATTCCGCAAAATACACTGCATTCCGCCAAGTACACCTTCCTCTTAAGGAGTTCTTGAGAACAAGGACCAGGACAAGAATTAACATCACTGCCAGAGGCATAACTGAGTACGATGGGTAAAATGCGGATGCCCTCCGCATCGACATCCGTCTTTTACCCGTTGCCACATCTGCAGATCCGCCTTCTACCATCGTCCCAAGCGAATCAATATGGTGTTACCTTTCGATCAATTTTGACTTGAAACAGCTGATTGTCTCTCAAAGGTTCGGCGCTCAGTACGACACCATTGTTGAATTCCTGCACCGGGTGATTTCGCTGAGCAGTTCGGCCATTGTTACTGACTGTAACCATTGAACCGCATCGACGATGAAAACACCCAGACACCGCCATTACCACTATCACTGAACTGAATAAATATATAATATTGAATTCATCGTCATTTTATCAACAAACTAATCTGTTTCCGCTTCTTAACTTTCTTCCAAACAGTAAGTAAATCGTAAATACAAACACATTACTTACTTATGTGTTATGAGTGCTGGGTACCAGCCTCAGGTCACGCTTGATCTGCAAAGCATGACGTGGGGTGTAATAACTCGAGTTTTTTTGGCTGAATAAAGTGAACTTTGTTACAAGCGTTGTGGTTTAACGTCAGTGCGTACAAGGAAACAAAATCCGTCAGTTATTCCGATGCAGCGAATAAAGTAGCAGTTGTTTTGATGCGAACTACAGGCTGACAGGGCGGGACACGCCTACGGGCAGTGGGCGTGGCACTCGTAAGTTGGAATTGATGGCGTAGACGATACGGCGATGGTGTCCATAGCAAGCCGGGCAAGTCGTGCCACCAAGCGAGGAGCGGAGACGAAGTTGCACGAGGGATGGGTCGAACATTATTCGTTTACGTCCCGGGTAAGACTTCATATTCACCATCCTGTCACAATCCCCACAACATAAATTTTAGGATGAGATGTAGTCATATTGGTTGTGTCTTTTTGACTCTCTGGAAAGGTTCGGTGATTCGTTGCGGTCTAGGCCTACAGCTGGACCTGTTCGGAATGGTCGTGAAAAAGAATGCAAGAAACTAGAGACACGTGTGGCCACGCCCACAATTTGAATTGCCTATAGCGACTAAACAAGTGCTTTCTGCCCCAGTAGCGTATTTAGAATTTGGCAAAACGGGGGCCATGGCGACCGCGCGGAGCACGAGCCTATAATGAGGGTCTGGGGCGGAGTCCCCAGCAGGGTCCAGGGGCAGAGGGGTGAAGCCCCCCTGAAGCTGAAACAGTTTTGGCTTTTGGACATTCAATGGGAGCCGCAAAATTGTCCATTTTTCTGAAATTTGGAAACGCAGAAAATCACAGATATTTGTGTATGCCTAGTTTCGCAGTAAAATAAAGTTTAGCAAGCAGCAAAACGTCGTCACAGACTAATGTGAATTATTGAAAAGGCAATAAACTTTAGAAAATGTACAGCACAGTACAATAATAAGTGTATCATGTCAAATTCGGTCTGTCATCGCCAGAATGCTTGATCAGTTGATCATCGCCAATGTCGTCGCTCGCAAGCGGTGCACCATGTCTTTGGCATTTGATTTTGTATGCACTATGACACTGTCATTGTCGTCTCCACTTGCTATTCACTAGGCTCATAGAACAAATACATTCTGTCTGTTCCTTATTTGACTTCTGTTCCGTGTGCAAGACTGCGAGTGGCGGATGGTAGCAAAAGCTGTACATTAAGACAGCAGGCTCGCCGGCGTGTCCGTCTTTCCAGTGAAACACTCCATCGCTTAATGACATTATGATATCGTGACATTGGCATACGAAGCTTGGTTCCTGAGATTCTTCTACTGATGAGTTTTGATAACGTCATGCATACTGTAGCCTATCCATAATCGATGGGATGCCGCTGCAGCTTGTGTTATCTGAGAATAGGGCGTGTCACAGTCGACAAGGCAAAGGAACGCATCTTAAGAGCGCTGCTATAGTCGCGTTTCATATTGCAATAATAAGCCTATCTCATTTGGATGGACTTACTAGATTACATATCTCATTTGCTATAGCCCATGCAAGTGGTGGGCGGGTTCATCTCTGGTTGAACTCAGATCATTCTAACCATATATTAATTAACAATTGCCCATGGCGTGTGCCAGCCAGGCGCCGACTGCCTTGCATAGGTTCCATATGTCAATGCCGTGTCACTCACCCATGGACACTAAACCCGGCCGCCGCGAAATATTATAGGCCTATACGGCTTGCTTTTGTGCGTCTCGTGAGCCTTAGCTCACATTTCTTGTAAAGTTATAGTCAAAATGTCGGGGATGTTTTTTTAAGACACAGTGTAGTAACGTCTGTTCTGGCTGTACAGATAATATAATGAATTACACTGTGTGTTAGGTCTGGCATCACTACTTCATGACGCTCGAGAAAGATGATCTTTTTCTCTACCATGTGGACAGAATGGGCCAAAAAGTTGTAAGTGCTCGCATTAGCTGACTGACATCGGTATTGCATAGGTTATGTAGTGAGTGGACCAAAAAACTGGACTTTTTCAGAGTTGAATGAAAATTGAGTTAAATCTGTAGGCTTCTTATGCATCACTGTCAAGTTCAGCATAATTTCAGTGGTTGGTGAAGATTTCTGTAAATTAAGCAAAGAATTTTTAAACATGCTGATATTCAAGTTTCACACTTTTTCTAAATAAGATGCAGAAATATTTGGCATATCATGTGGATTTCTGCTACTAAATCTTGGTCAGTTATCGATGCTCAAACATAGTCCAGTTTTTTCCCATCGTGTAGTTGCGAGAAATGCACTGATAAGGCCAAATGTTGCCGATTGTTGTACAAAGTTACAAAGTGCATGCACTATTAAACCTGACATGGTCAAAACAGCAGGATTTAGCTTTTTCCATCCAGCATCTGGCTTGCTGAGCTGCTGCAAGAATTTTTTTACATTGGTCAGTGTACACGGTTTTTCATAAAAATGGACCGCTTTTCTTTCTTTCATAACTCAGTCAAATGTCAATCAATTTATGCAAAATTTTTACCATTTGTAGCTGAGGAAATGCTAATTCAAACTATTTCAACAAAATATAGCAGTTAATCAAATATTCTTTGCTAGTTGTGTATTGTGTAACGCTGACATCATAGCTGTGTTTTTGATGCTGAAAGCGTTCGTGTTTGGTCATAGATAAGTATATTAAAATACGCTAATTTATGCTTGTCGACCTAATACTTTTATAGTTTTAATAGTTTTAGCTAATTGTTTTGATTTCTGCTGACAGCACGATAAACGAAAAATTTGAAAGAGTCAGCAGAAATTAAAACTATTAGCTAAAACTATTCAAACTATAAAAGTTTTGGGTCAACATGCATCAAATTAGCGTATTTTTAATATACTTATCTATGACCAAACACAAACGTTTTCAGCATCAAAAATGCAGCTCATAATAGCTGCATTTTGGTTGGCCGAATAACCATGAACAAGTTCAGTGTACCATAGATAAATATATTATAAATATGCTAATGATAATAGTACTTTTAATAGTTTTAATACCTTTAGCTAATATTTAATGGCAGAATGAATTTTGTTTTGCTGTATTGAGGCAATATACTAGTAAATTTGTTTTTTTAATGCTTTAGTATATAGACTATTTAATTTGACACCGAACATGTTCTTGTTTGGTCATCCAAAACGCAGCTGATTTGTTGTGAGTACAAGCTTGCTTGTCTCAACTGGTGCTGTTAGTTGCCACTTCACTTTGATAGCGAACTCAGTTTCGTTCGCTGATGAAAAAAATGTTCATTGTGTCAGCACTAAGCAACATGGGGGCTGAAATCGGGTGTCCCTCGAGCCAGAAACTCAACAATTTCGCAAACTCTGTGTGCTGTGCGCTGTCTTGCTCAAACATGCAAAAATCAAACTATCCCCACAGACACATAAATGCAATTGCTTTGTGTGTTTTTTTGTGTTGCAACTGTAAAACTTAAAGAATTTGTCATCAGCAAACCAGATTAAGTTCACCATCAGAATAGGGTAGCAGCTGACACACCAGCTGAGACAAACAAGCTTGTACTCACGACACATTATGACAGCGTTACGTCACGACTAGCAAAGAATGTTTAATCAACTGCCATATTTTGTTCAAATATTTTGAACTAGTATTCACTCAGCTACAACCGATAAAAAGCTCGTGTAAATTGATCATCATTTGAGTGAATCATGAGAGAAAGAAAAAGGGGTCCATTTTTTTATGAAACACCATGTAGAACTCTGCAGCTACATGTATGCTGTCAATGAAAGCATGCTGCACTTTCGCACAACCTGTAAAAAATTTCTGCAGACAATTGTTGTTTACTGCCGTTTTAGCAAATCGACACTCGGACAATATCGATTATCAGCAAATTGGCCATTGTCATTCATTACGCATATACTTTTCTTCTGCCGTAAATTTTTCTGCCACTTGCCAGAACTTTTTCTGAGCAGCCGTGTCATGCGTTAAAAAGTGAGCAGGGTACAAAGTTGCAGTTTTCTAGAAATTGCTGCAAATTTCCGACAGAGATGGTCATGTGTGCTCATAGTTTTAATTTTGCCCTCATCTTTTCACAAAATGAGGGACTTTTAGCCCGCAAATGTTTTAAATTTTATGACAAAAAGTAGATTGTCCAATTGGTTAAAATTTAGAAGGGGGCAGTTGCTTTCTGCCTAATCTGTCTTGGTTGCCATAAGTTTTTGTTGCTGTGGAATCGGGCTTTTATCTGTAGATTGACATTTTGTTTTGTCGCCCAGATAAAATGATGATTGATTGATCAGATGGCTGTGTTTGTGTTGTCTATCAGTTGGCAAAGATGATCAATCTTGGATCCACTGCCGAGATACGTGATTTGGCCGGCTTCTATACGTTTGAGTTAATAACGGAGACGAACCTCGCTGGAGTACAGCGAAATATCTTCCAGGTAATAGTTGTCTTTTTTTCTTTGCTCTTAATTTTTAATATAGAGTCAAATGTTTTTTACCTCCGCCAAGGAGGTAATGTTTTTGCCAGACATTGTCTGTCTGTCTGTCTGTCTGTCTGTGTGTGAGCAAGATAACTCAAAAAGTTATGGACGGATCTTTCTGAAATTTTGAGGGTGTGTCTTGCATGGCACAAACTACCAGTGGTTCCATTTTGGGAGTGATCCGAAAGGAATCCTGGATTCTGGATCACTTTGAAATTTTCGTTACCATTGCATTAAAGGTGGCATAAGGGAACCGCTGGCAAAGTGAATGTGGTAACGCCACCTGGCGAACAACATTGCCTTGGCGAAGGTACCTGCGGGCTATGACTGCCCTCTAGTTTGTCATTGTTTTGCTCGTATTGCCTGGTATTTGTTGTATTTCATGCAGTTAGGTGGGTTCAAATTAGTTTTCAAACAACCTGTAGGCCTGTGATAATTCTAGTTTCTACACATGTCAAGGTTTTGTGCATGGGTGTTGAGTGTTTATAGGTATTGGGTTCACCTTTATGTGGACCTGTTGTACAGCTAATCTGTGACAAGTGGAGTTTGGACCAAGTCCATAGTTGAAGTCTGTGCATAAAGACATTAAAAGTTAATATATCTCTTTATGGAAATTTATCACAAAGAGCTGTGGAGTGTCACCTGTCGTGTGTGATCACACAGCGTTACCTGTCATCCAACACAGGTGAACGTGCCCACCCAGAGACGCGTTACGTACTTTTCTTCTCTGAGAATCTCACTTCTACGGCTCAGTTGTTCTCACTAGTTCTCGCGAAAAGTGTGAAACGCGCAAGTAAGAATTCTACAAGAATTCTAACATAGAATTCTACGCTAGCCAATTTTATCTATTTTGGATGACGTAACTCAAGCAAGTGGGTGGAGCTAGCATAACGTAGCAAACGAAAATCTTGCTCAGTGCTCACAATTTCTCAGATAATCTCAGAGAAGTAGAAAGTGCGAAATGCAAATTCTGAGTTAGAATTTCTGCGATTCTCAGAGATTCTCAGAGAAAAAAGTGCGAAACGCGCCTCAGGCATGCTGGTACTCAGTTTATCTGCCACAGGAGGATGGAAGGCTGAGTTATGATGTGCTGTGTGCGTTGAACGTTGACAGTTTAGAAACGAGAATGAGAGAGATGTGTGGAAGGGTTTCATCATGGCAGCTTCTACGGTCAGTGAATCATTGTTTTTACTCAACAGGCGCTTGTGCTTATGGTACAACTTGTATGTCGGTACGTCTATCGTCTTTAACGTTATATGTGGTGGCTAATCGGTACGTTGTAGGCTCGTAGGGGTCAGCGATGCCATGGTACCATTGGATAGGGCGATGGTACACTCCTACAGTGTATGTATCTACAGGGTGGGCCAAAAAACGTGGCGCTTTTTTATTGTCCATATCTTCCCGAATATTAACAGATTTTCGAAATTCTTTCACTGCCCAATTCAGTGGCCAGTTAGCAATAAGATGGTTGTTGAATATCTCACCACACCTTAACTGTGTCGCTACACTACCTTGCGAAATATAAATGTACGGAAAGCCTGCAATATTAGGCAGCATGCGTGTTGGTAAACGAAAAACACTTCAGACAAAAAAAACACAGTGAATGACTTGTACGATGCTACACTGTGTTAGATCAGTTTCTTTGGATATCCGGCTTGTTGAATGATGTGCTTGTTTCTGGCCTTAGCAGGGCTACCAGTTCTTTCACAGTGGTCACGTTCTCTTCATTGTGTTTGCCAAATCTTCTTCAATAACATACTCAGTTTTTTTTGCAGTTTGTCTTCGAAAATTTAGTCACAGTCATCTGAAAGTTGCATTTTTTGGACTGGTAAACGTTCTTAATTAAAAGCTTTGTCTTCATTGTTAAATGGCATGTTACATTACCAGTATGTTGTCACTGCATTGAAAATTAATATTGAAAACAGAATTCTCTGTTTATGTTTACAAAAAATCAGAAATGTATTTGGTACTAAATATAATTTAATCTTCCTACGAAAATTGGTACAATTTTGTAAAAAAAAAAATATAATTTTTTTTATATGCATTATAATAATTTTGGTCATTTTTGAACATTTACGTTTTACACGGTAGTGTAGCAACGCAGTTGGAGCGTGGTGGGATATATAATAATAACATTATTGCAAATTGTCTGCAGAGTGCGCCAGTGAAAGGATTTTGAAAATTGGTCAATTATCAGCAAAGATATTGACAAAAGTAAAGTGCCACGTTTTTTATGGCCCACGGTGTAGAAATGCACAGGTCTGGGCAGACAGCTGCATGACATGTTGAAACTGGACCAGTATATTTTTCTACTTATTCGTATAAAATAGACTGCTGCTGAGCAAACCATTGAACTGTTTCATTGTGTAAACTGTGAAATGGTTTAATTATTTGAACTTGGTTTGATTCATTCATCTTTTAGTCGTTCGTGATTTATTCATTCATTCCTTGATTGATTTGTGGATTGTTAGATTGAATCAGTAATTGATTACCTTATAGATTTATCAATAAATATTTAGATTGATTGTCAAATGGCAGGATCTTTGGTTTATTGATTTACGGTAGTAATTCTCTGACTACTTTCTTAGTTCATTCATCGTAAAAACGGTTGCAGATAGACACAGACTTGCTGCTTGTCCTCACTGGGCGACAATTAGCAATAAGATGGTTATTGAATATCCCACCACACTTTACCTGTGTCGCTACACTACCTTGCAAAATATAAATGTATGGAAAACCAGCAATATTAGGCAGCATGCATGTTGGTAAACGAAAAACACTTCAGACAAAAAAGTAAATGACTTGTACGATGCTACACTATGTTAGATCGGTTTCTTTTGTCTTGTTGCTTTTGTCTTATTGTCTTATTGTTTTGCTGCTAATTTTCCGGGGCAAAAATTGTCATAGCATTGGCAATGGTTTGCTGTCTCTGGTTGACTGCGTGACTTATGAATTGTACGTTTGATTGACAGGGCTCAGTGCCTGAGGATGTGAAACTGCTACCCGGTCAACTGCTGGGCATTCGACAGACAGTGCGTGAGGCTCACCCCCCACCCCTACCC
>Ga0209367_1006065_pt1 | contig 16743 bp, 9 predicted proteins | sample WorMetLIZISLAND2_FD_187412 | JGI IMG/M metagenome (GOLD analysis project Ga0209367, IMG submission 187412) | Marine gutless worms symbiont microbial communities from Max Planck institute for Marine Microbiology, Germany - Olavius geniculatus... ... | reverse complement strand
CCATAATGCATTAACGCAGTGCGTTAATTTTTTTAATGCATTAATTAATGTGTAAATTAACGCACTCAGTCCCGTCGTAAGGGAGAGTAGGGGGATAAGTTATCACAGGCCTCGCGACGTTTAAGGGGCCCTGCCTGTCTAATATAGAAAGTTAGAAACACATTTTTAAACGTATAATCAACAATAACTGACGTCATAGGTAGCATAGAAATCTATTAGCATGTCATCGAAAATGGAAATAATTATTTATTTACAGTAGTGATGGAACAAAAACTACAGTTTAGTTACTCGAATTCATTCGATTGTCACATAACCGCAGTTTAACGGAATATTTCAACTTTTGCTTCACAAAATTTAGTAAATTAACATAACTTTACATATGTGCATTATTTTTTTTAAACCGCATTAATTTTTTTAACGCGTGTTAATTTATTAACGTGTTAATTAACGTGCCAATTGTGACAGCTCTAATTAATAGTAACCTAGGCCCTATCTCACACCGCTACTGAGATACAGCGACTTATTGGCCCAAAATTGCAAATTTTGCCCACCCCCTCTCATTTAGCGCCCTCATTCGGAGTGACACCCTTCGAATTTATGGAAAAGCTTTACAGTTCTTGAAAGTAGAGTCTTCCAGGCAGCCGACGGTGAAGATTTGGTGATTCTAGCTTGCACCGTTTTTGACTGAACCACTCGTGTGACGGACGGACAGACAGACGGACGGACAGAATTGCGATGGCTAAGACGCGCTTAAAGCAGTAGGTGCTTTCGCGCGTATAAATGGTGATAAAGTCATAGCCTTTTCCTGTGAAGTGGCCAGTTTTTAGTACGCTATTTCAGTACCACATATAAGTACAGCATGTGGTTGATATTTGCTCACAGGCTTACTTTTCAGAGTCAGTTGACAACTTGACATTTTTTATTCATAATGCCGATGTTGCTAATACATGCAAGACTTCAAAAGTTCTGCAAGTCATTTTTAGTACATTCTTGATCAAAACACTATTTCAGTACAGAGTACAATATTATCATACAGATATTGTAAGATAAGCACTTAAGCAGACAGAATGATAGCTATTGTAGCCTATGTTCTAGTCTGATGAATTGTTGTTGTTGTTGGTGTAATGATCTGTTTTTTATTTATTAGTTTGTTTTGTTGTTTCAGTGACCGACTTCGGTCCAAAAGTATGGAGAATGTTGGAAAACTCCAGATTTCTCCAGATAAGGTGAGTGTATAGTGTAAAGATTTTTGTGGTAGCAGGAAGCAGATACACGGTGCAAAAGTGAAGTGAAATTTGACCTGACCATACTCGGTTTCAAGAGCAAATTGGTCGTATCCATTTTTGGAATCAAGTTTGCACTGTTTTAGCCAGGAATGAGTGTTGCACTTTGTGCAAAACAGAATGAGATTGCTAGTAGTTTTTACTATAGTCAAGTTGGTTGCTACATTACTAGGTATCTAAAGAGATATGACCTGACAGACTGATAAGCAGCTTTTTTCAGGAGTGACTGCATTTTATCTCAGCTCTTTTTGAGATTTTTTCAGTACAGTTGTTCAGGCAAGATGTTATGTCTGTCTCTTGACCAGCCGCATCAAAACATTAAAGGAATATTTGCAAAAAGAACTTCGGTTCATTTCTGTAATTTTTGCTGATATTATTATAAGCACCATATTATAACTTCACAAAGAAGCTGATATTCTGTTGTAGACGTTTGACTTCACGGCAGATGATTTGGTGGATGAAGGAGAGATAGGTCGTGGTGCGTATGGTACAGTCAACCGGATGGTACACTCTCGCAGCAGCACTGTCATGGCTGTTAAGGTACACATAAGCTAGCTCAGTGATATCTTGTAGTTTCTTTTGGTCACATTTTGTTTGGTTTTAAACTGCTACCGTAGGAGGAAAAATTTAGTGCCAGGTCAAACTAAATTTATCTGATGATAGTAATTTTTGGTGTCTTAAAATGGTGTTATTTTTTTAATTTATAGTTTTACCTGTTTCACTTAGTGCATCTGTTTTTACCATAATGTGTTTGTATATGAATGTCATTGATGTTGCTTGAACTCACAGATTTTCCTACATAATGCTGCTACACTCTTGATAAACGAACAGCTTGTTGGTATGGTGGTATGCTGAAAACAGCCACCTAGTTCTATTCATGGCTAAATTTATCTATGTTTTCCTGCAACTAGGTCACTGATATTGGAGATTTTTGGCTGCTTTTGAGGAAGTGTTAATTACTTATTAAAAATCTATCAGTTGTGGCTGCAGTCTATCTGCATTACAGTGGATATACAGATAGTCAAGAGTTATAGTGGCAATAGTAGGTGTCAATTTTGTGTTGTAAAAATGATCAAATTATGTTGGCGTAAGTGTGAAAATGTTTTCGGGATTGCAGCGAATTCGGTCGACCGTGGATGAGACGGAACAGAAACAGCTTCTGATGGACTTAGACGTGGTCATGCGCAGCAACGACTGCCAGTTTATAGTGAAGTTTTATGGCGCTCTTTTTAAAGAGGTCTGCTCTGTATATTCACTTGTACCTCGATAATGTCAGCCACCAGCAAGAAACTCGAACTAGACAGTACTCTGCAGACTGCACTCCTCTGTCAAAAATGTGCCAAAATTCAGATCTTTGCTGACATTGAGCGTTATTTATTTGTCGCATTGCTTTTATTTTCTGTAAGCTTTATCAAGTTTCATTTAACTTACTGAACTTTGCTGCCGAGTTTTGTGTTTGTGCCCTGCTTGCTACTTGTGAAGAATCTAGATCTAATGGATCTCATTGGCTTTTATTTGAAAACAAATTTTAAAAACAAAAAAAAAATTTTAATGACATGTTCAGATTTTTTATGCATGTTGAGAGTTAGTTTTATCCTGAATTACTTTGGGTTAGATCAGGCTTGCCCGCAATAGTGAACTTAGGAAATTGTTGAAGCAATAGCAGGAATCTTTGTGTTTATTGGTTGGATCCTGTTTTTCCTGCTCAGTCATTCTTATCACGAGCACCAAAAGATGATTCCAACATATCCAAAGAACAGTAATGATAATGACAATAATTTACTGCTTTTATTTTTGTTGTCAATGTAGGGTGACTGTTGGATCTGCATGGAGCTAATGTCGATATCATTAGATAAATTTTACAAGTTTGTACATGATCACCTGGGTGACTCTATACCAGAAGAGATTCTAGGAAAGATTACTGTAGCGGTAATTTTTTGTTGTTGTTTGGTTATTCATGTCATTTTTCTCATTGTTTTAAAAAATATTTTTACTTAATTATTTTTTTCTTTGTTGTAATTTAAAAAAACTTTCATATCAGCTTTGATCAACTCATAAGGAAATAATTTGTCTGTCTGCATATATCTGTTTTATTGCTGCTTTGTAGTTAACTCACATTTTCTTTTGTTTCTACGATGCTGAAATGCTGCACATTGTCACTCACATAATGTCTTATAAAATGCATTATTTTTGTAGTTTCATATTTTACAAGCACTGAGCTACTGTGTGCCAGCCAAGTGGTTTTAAACCATTGAGCTTGTTCTGCCTTTTCCTTAGAGTCGAATTCTCATGAATGATTTGTAGAAGACCTATGTCTGGCAAGAATAAATGTGCATTGTAGTTCGTTTCCAACTTGATATGCTTGGTGTACATGTAGTTTTCTTAAGATCCGCTGTAATTATTTGGTAATTCTACTTTACCACGTCTATGTAGTATTATAGACTGACAGATGTCAGACAGTTATAGCTGCTGCATGTAGCCAGCTTGTCAAATAAATAGCTGTGTTTTTGCTATATAACAGACACTGAAAGCACTAAACTACTTGAAGGAAAGTCTCAAGATTATTCACCGAGGTTTGTAATATGTTATTGCATTTATGAAATTAAGATGACAAGTGTGACACTGTGACAGCTTCTAATTTTTTTTGGTGAACAAAATAGAACCATCATCATCATTGTAATTATATTATATCGGTCTATGTTGCTGATTCTACGGTACTACTAAGTTGTAGATTCTATGTATTCAATAGTGATGTGATAAGTTGAATCTGATGGAGTTGTTTCATGTACCGTGTTTCGGTGTGGGGCAGGGCAGCCAGTGCCACCTCGTAGGCTTAGGCTGTCATGTGGGCCCATCAGCCATCCCCAGAAAGTTCCCAGCAACTATACTGGGTACTGAAAGGTCAAGGCAGGAATAGCAAAGAGCACAACTACTCCCACCCACATGACTACTCCATATACTGTGGGGCTAACTAAAGAATTTCACAGTCCCCACAGGAAACCACCTGGTAGGTGGCCCAACCCATCAGAAGACCAGCCATATGAACAGTGCAGCCACACCACCTCTGCCATGCCCCAGTGCCAAATGGGGCGAAGGAGAGCCCTCGCAGGATTTCCAGGCCTGACAGGAAAACTGTAGTCCTGAACTGCCATGCATTCAGTATCTACTGGAAATCCTAATCTCACCCGTCATTTCGCAAGAGTCTCTCCAATGCTCCAACCGACTCCAACACACAGTGAGTACAGTGAAGGCACCCAGCGCACACAACCAGACCACAGACCAGGTGGGCAATCAGCCGTGGGTACCTGAAGATCACAATGAACCCCATCAAGGCATCATCTCAAATCAGCACCCTTAGCTGGCTGAGAGATCAACCTTCTCTGAAAGTCTGAGACTGTTCCACGGTATAACCTCAAATCAGCACTTTAAGCTGTCTGAGGGGTCAACTTTCTTATGCTACTTCATGGAAGTAGCTACTGGGTACTGTTGGTCCACGGTGCCTTATTCTGTATTATTCGGCACAACCCTTCAGAGTCACCTCACAAAGGGCTTCCTCCATCAGCCAGCTGGAGGACGTGCCCCAATACACCAGAGTACCACCAGCACGGGGTGACATAGGTGTTATTTTCTGCAAGGTTTTCAGTCACCTACCCTACTAGAACGTTGCTGATTATTTGATCGACTAGTTCCAAATTGTACAACTGGAATGACAAAATGGTGTCCATATATTTCGGACCTTGCAAGGATAGCTGTGGCATGTGATATGTCTGCTTTATTTGCTGAATGTTGATTGTTATTAATTTATTGTCATCCTGTAGAAATGTAGAAATGGCAATTTCTTTTCATGATGCCAGTTTTCTTAGATTCATAGTTGCACAGCATGAGTCAGAAAAGAAGAAAAAATGTATAGAAAAGAGAATTTCCAAAAATGGCTGCACATCTTAAGTGCAACATTTGTTATGCAGAATGCTCATATAGTGCATGACTCAGGTTTTTTTTCTTCTCTTGCTGTGCTTTTTTCTATAGTAACCAGAAAAATACATCAATTTGGGTTAATTTTTAGTCACCCTGCTGTAGTGTCGGATCATTATCGCCGGTCTTATGCTAATGTGTTTTGCAGATGTGAAGCCATCTAATATATTGCTTGACAAAACAGGCAACATAAAGTTATGTGACTTTGGCATCAGTGGCCAGCTGGTTGATTCCATCGCAAAGACCAGAGATGCTGGATGCCGACCATACATGGCTGTATGTTTTTCCTATTTTTGCCGTTAACATAACATAACCTGGTTAACTTCTTGCTGATGCAAGTGGTTACTAGAATTATATGTATCATAACAGTCCGGTCCTAAAATGTCATTTCTAGCTCAGCATGATGGCCATCCGCATCTTGGGTTAATGGTTGGGCCATTTAGTTGCAATTTTGTGATAGACGACTGCTATTTCTAACACGAGGTATGGATGCTTGGAATTTCAAGTTTCTTAACTCTAATTTCCCCGAAATGGGGTACTCCCAGCCTAAAATTTTGCAGTTTTGAAAGAAAATTTTCAATCATTAAGAAAAACTTTCTAACCACCTAAAATTAAGGGCCAGTTGCCCCCTTCCCTGCCACAACCCCAAATTAGGAGTGTTGTCATTGTCACATGGAAGATGAAGCTGGAAAGTAAGGCAGCCGACACAACCATAGAGCTCTTATTGGCCTGTTATGGCAGAATGGTGGCAACCTGCTGTCAACATTAGGGATCTCTGTCATCTTTCTTTTGAGTCTGTATATGCGTATGTGTGATAAATGTCTATGCACCACTTGTTCTGCACAGAATATGGTATAATGTGCATTCATTCTTCAGAGAAGATTACTTATTGGGCTGTTTTTGTGAAGAATATAATCAAGTTTCAACCCAGTTTAAGAAACATTTAATTAATGTAGCTAATTGCTGTTAGAATGGCTCTGAGTGTTTATTTGTTTTTCTGTGTTGTGTGTAACAGCCAGAAAGGATAGATCCAAAGAACTTTGGTCGAGGCTATGACGTTAGGTCCGACGTCTGGAGTCTCGGCATTACGCTGGTCAGTTACAGTCTACTATCTGTCTTCTCTTAAGATATTGTGATGTATTTTTGGACTTTATTTAATTTAAGCATGGTTTTATTCCATGAGATGTTAGTTTATGTATTACTTTCAGCTGTGAAGAATGTTTTTTTTACTGAAACTTGATGCTTTGGTCGTTTTGATACTGGGGGTCAGGGACATAGTAAAAATGTTAAAGCATTGTGAAGTCTTGAGCAGAATGGCTTGTTGTGATTTTAAAATGATTATTGTACTAATCGTGTGCTGGCAGATTGAGACAGCGACTGGTCGGTTTCCATATCCGAAGTGGAACAGCGTATTTGACCAGCTGACACAGGTTGTCCAGGGCGACCCGCCTTGCCTCAATGACGTTCGGTTTTCTGTGGAATTTATCGACTTTGTCAACACATGGTCTGAACTTTGTCATCTGTCACTTAATTGGTGTGTCTTATGAATTTGCATTCTGTTCCTTTTTATGCACAAAAGCAGCTACTGCTTTTAGCGCGTCTTAGCCGTCGCAATTCTGTCTGTCTGTCTCTCCGTCCATCTGTTCGTCACACGGGTGGATTAGTCAAAAATGATGCAAGCTAGGATTGCCAAATTTTCACCGTTGGCTGTGAGGAAGACTCTAGTTTCAGGAACCATAAAGCTTTTCCATAAATTTGAAGGGGCCCTGAACAAAACACTAAATGAGAGGGGGGTGGGAAAAATTTGTGATTTTAGTGAATAAGTCACCATATCTCGATAACGGTGCGAGATAGGGCCTAGGTTTTTTGGCGATTTTGGGCTGTGACACAAGTCTATATCATTCACAAGGTGGCGCCACGGAATTATCATTATGTGATCCAGATAGAGAATTTGGTATTTATATATTAACTTAGCGTGAACACCCCTATTTTCAGCTAAACTACTGAGCAGAAAGTGCTATAGGCTTTCGCACGTCTCATGAGCATTAGCTCAAGTTTCTTGTTAGATTTGTAAGATGCTTTGCTAGACACACTCACACACCATTTTAGTGTCTATTTTTCAGGTAAACCTGCGATAGCCTTTTTAATCTGTATTTTTCAGTTGTTTCTAACTTAGCATCTTGTTGGTATGCTTTTTAATAAATGACTTTTTATGCCTTCTGGTGGCAACCTGTACACTGTATGCTGTCATGTCTGTTATTGCAGTAATTTCATCCGTTGTTTACGGATTTCATAATTTTCGACAGATGCGATTACTTTTATGTTTTATTGATTGATGGTGTCAGCATTAAAATTGTTCCATTGGAAAACAGAGTAGTAACTTATTTATATCAAATGTTTATGAATGTTTGATTGTTTGTGTATGATTTTTTCCTTTAATACGGGTACTTATTAGTTAACTTTGTTGCATGCGTATGATATGGTTTAGTAGAATAAGCCTGATTGATCGATCTATTGGTAGATTGATTGACATATGCTTCATAAAATTGCCAGTCATAAAGCATTGCCAGTCATTTGGCCAGTACCAAATTTGTTGCATCTGATGTTGAATACTATACTATACTAATCAAATTCGTATAGCATGATATGCGGAGCTACACAGGTGCTGGATGATAGTCAATCAGGTGGTTTTAAACAGAAACGTTTTAAAATGTTTCTTCAAAACAGAGTCTGACTTGTACAGTAAAATATTTGCGGGAAGGTTATTTCAAGCAAGTAATAGGTGCAGAGTAACTAAATGAACGTCTAGAGAAATCAGTGATCAGCCAGCAGAGGTAGTGCAGCAGAACATGTAGAGCGACGTGTGGAACCAGATGCTCGTTGGGACACCGGACGTGCGAGTTTTCCTCATCAGCAGCTTTGCAGTCATGGGATAAGGCTTTCGGCTTATTTTGTAAACTTGAATCAGAATATATTGAGTTGACATGTTGCATGGTCTGTTTTTGTTTATAGTTTACTCAAAGATTACGAGTTGAGGCCGAAGTACAACAAACTGTTGGTATGTTTTTTGGTCTGTTGTTAATTTTTTTTTTATTAAAATGATTTATTGATTGACAGCAGTTTTGTTTACGATGTTTATTTTGCATTTTGGTCATGTGGTAGCAGTAATAGTTGACGTTTTCTTTGTTACCATGTTTTGAGCATTATGCCATTGGAAACGGAGATCTGTAATTTTATGTTAATGTTTTGATATCATAGCACTACCAAATATACGCCGAGTAAGTTAAAGGTTAAAGGTGGTGTTATAGCTCTTATTGAAGCCCATTCCGGCGCTACAGTACAGAGCTTCACTTGCCGTATGGGATCACACAGTGTTACCTGCCACCCGACACAGCTGAATGTGCCCTACCTTAACCCCAGCCAGATAGGCTGGTGCTCGATTTACCTACCCCAGAGGGATAGAAGGCTGAGTTGACCTAGGCGGCTGGTTACATACCGGTACCAAGATGGTTTACCTGCCTGCAGGTAGTCACCCATCACAATACTAACCTGGCCTGGCATAGAGTAACTTCGTTTATTTGATGAAACATGTTACCGCTACACCAGGCCACCAACTATATATGGTTACTTCTGCTAACATTTAATAATTGTACAGTAGGCTGACATGCTCGTGTATTTTTACCTTTGCCAAGGAGGTTATGTTTTTGCCGGTTTTTGTCTGTCTGTCTGTGTGTCAGCAAGATAACTCAAAAAGTTCTGAAAGGATCTTTCTGAAATTTTGAGGGCATGTCGGGAATGGCAAAAACTACCAGTGATTCAATTTTGGGGGTGATCCGGAAGGAATCCTGGATTCTGGATCACTTTGAAATTTTCGGTACCATTGCTTCCAATGGGGCATAAGGGAAACCGCTGCAAAACCAAAGATGGTGCTGCCACCTAGCAAACAACATTGCTTTGGCGGAGGTGTGCGGGCTCTGACTGCTTTCTAGTTCAAATATTCATTGAGATACTTTATTTTTAATATTTCTATTAGTTATTTATGGCTTTTGTACTTTATGTATAAGGAGTTGAAGTAGAAGGCACTGAAGAGAGATTTATAGGTGTTGCTGCACTAATGTAAAAAAGGTAATGTCCTGAAGGCCCATAGAGCATCAGCGTTTCCTTAGTCGTCAGCCAGGTACCAGTTTATGCTGCAAGACCTTGGATATAGGGCTAGTGCATCACACAGTGTGCCTGTTTACATCCTACTTTCAACATTGCACCTACTCATGGAGGGATGGCCAGGCTGAGTTGACTTGGTGAGCAGTGGTGGTTGGTTACATACCAAGATGGTTTACCTGCCTTCTGCCAGTCACCTTTCAAAGTACTAATTGAATCTGGCATTGATTAACTTGTTTGATGAGATCAACAACATTACCAACTAAGCCAAACTGCAGCTGTTAATGATAGGTAATGGATCACTAAGCCCTGGTTTGAGAAGCATGACTGAGTGTGTAATGTGCATGGTCAGATGCATCCATTCGTGGAGCGCTACGTATCAACAGGTGTCGACGTACAACACTACATCACTCGTATTCTCGATCAGATGCCCGATGAAGTGATGATGGAGACCAGTAACTCGTAGCACCTATCTACCTGTCTCCTGCTTGGTTGTCTTTGTTGACGTGCTCCGCCACTTGTAGCGTTGAGTTTTGCTGGTTTCTTCCACTCGTTAGGTTAAATCGATAGGTACGAAAATATTCTTTATGCTAAATATTTGTGGTCTGAGCTGGAGTGAATATTACTAACTGGATTGGAAGCGGTTTCGTCTCGGCCAATCAGATGCACGGAATTCATCATCGCCTACATGCTAACATCATGCCCTTACATCCGGGCACTTCTCGGGGTATGCCAAATGTCAACAACATTGCATACCCCACAAAGTTCTCGGATGTTGGCATGCAGTTCGCTCAAGACTTTAGTGCTAAAAATAGCCACTTCTGATCTCGGTAGTTATATTCGTCTCAGGTCTAAGTATGTTATGTCTGAAATTTGTGCCAAATTATTATATTTTAAAAGCATAATTCGCCATTTGTAGCACAGTTGCAACTTTGTTATATAAAAATGTGCACAGCATCAGTATTTTACTTTGAAGTGGCAGAAACTGGCAAGAACTTGGTTCTGCTGCACTGGTTTATCTAGTTTTGTGGTTTAAACCACCTGTGGCAGGATTGACCCGGCCCTGCCTGCGTATCTCCAGTGCTCTTTCACTGCATTTACAAAAGCACCCGCACAGTGCCAGCCTGGTGTCTTTATTAATTGTACTCAGGGCTGGTAAATTGGTTTGAAAAACCTGGGTTTGATCCCAGTTTTTTTTCCACCCCTAGTTCTGCCTTTATCTGTGTACCGGGGCTGAAAAGCCCGGGTTTCGAAAAAACCATACCCAGTGTGTTTTATTGGGCTTTTGGGTTTTTAAGAAGGCCCAACTTTGCATCAGCTGAAAAGTTTGTTCCTTGATTCATCTGTGTTTAAAAACTTAACTGTAGTAAAGTATTTTCATTGTTTGTGGAACAAGAAACTAAAATCGGATTATCTTTAGGTGGGGTTGGGTTTTGCAATGAAACACTCCGGTTTTTTTTTGGGTATTTGTTCGCATGTCTCAACACTATAGCAAATAACAATTTTCTTGGTTTTGTGAATGATTTGGCAAAATAACACATGCGACTGACAGCTGATTGTGATAAGGAGTTAGCATGTTTAAGTCAGTGGTGCGGTTGTACTGGCTCTGCCGTGTGTGATGCAGTTTATTTTGTGATGCACTGCAGGCAGTTTGCACCGATATGCTGCACTATGTTAACTTAGTCATCTGTTACATCTGATTTTGGTGCTTGGTTTGATGCGCTTGGCCCCCGTCATTTGGTAAATCATGCTGTGTCAGTGATTTCTGCATTTCGCTGTTAACCGACGCTGATCTGCTAACTGTAACTGAAGGATTGCGTGAAAAAGTTGCAGCTTCTTGGAAACTTTGCTGCAGGGTGTTTTTTTGTGTTTGTTAACTGCTTGTTCTTCTTATCTCTGTGATCTCGTTGGTCATATCATTGCATGAATGAATGAATGAATGAATATGTCATTTTGTATAGCACCCAATTAGAGAAGACCTCAAGAGCGCTCGCAGCCAAATAAACAAGTTTTGAGTTTTTTTCGCAAATGTATCTCTGGACAGTGATGAAGTCCGCATGCCAACAGTGCTAACTAACTACAAAGAGAACATTTCATCAGTCCATTTGTAGCTTCTCGAGTAAGACAGACAGATATTGAAAAACATATTCATTGGAGGTAATAATGTCGTAAATAATATTTATCGTCATAATAAAGTTGATTTAAGTACATATTTATTATCTGATGTGCTATTGTGCATACATAAACACATTTTGGTCACATTTTTGCATAGAATCTTTAAAAGAATCGTAATTCATTATGAAAACTTTTTAGAGTTGTGGTCCTTTATTTTGAATTATTACAGAACACACAATTCTGCAATTCTGAATTAGGATATCAAACTGTTTTGTTTGTTAGGGTGTTACTAGTAATGTTTGAGAGTGCTTAAGCAGCATAGTTGTCAACAACAATAGCATTAAGCAGAATTTTTAGACAGAAAACTGAAGTTACAGACAACATAATTGGAATGTTTTTTTCGGGGCAAAGAAAAGCCATTTAACAGTAAAAATGCCAAACAGTGTGCGGTCTTAATTATTGTGTTAGTTAATGTATTTCTTTATTTTAATGTTCCCGCTGGATGCAGGGTTGAAAAAAGGCAGTTTTTAAAAGCCGAAGGTTTTTGTGGTTTTTGGTTCAACTTCTTTTGAATAAGCTGAAAAGCTGTTAGTTGATTCATCCGTGTTTTTCTTGCCGTCCAGTGCACAGAATCCAGAAGTTTGCTCGTTTATGTGTTTAGATGTTTCAGATGTAATAAAATTGTCTCATCGTTAATGGAACAAGAAGCTAAAATCTGATTGTCGGGTTGTTCTTTGGTGCATCTCTGCAGTTTTTAGGTGGGTTTACCGAGTGAAACCCACAGGGTTATTTTTGGGCATCTGCCCGGATGTCTCCCAACCCTGGCCTGTTGCAAGCAAAGCATTTTGTGTACATAGTTAGGTGTGCAATAGTGAACTGTTGTCTTTCCGCATCGTGTGCAGTAACCGTCGGTCCCACACACAGATGTGTCTGCTTTCAGTAACTGTGCTGTCTGTGTGAGTCTGTGTCTGTCTGCGTGTGCATTTTGCCAGCATGTAGAGCTGCTAGTCTTAGGAAATTAATTCCGCCACCTGCTGCTAAGTTCTGTGTCAGGTCTTTGGCAGTTGTTCTGCAGCATGGATGCATTTCTTCTTCTCTGTGTATCTACAGACTAGTCACAAATGGTGTTGCTGAATTCTGCCACATCCAAAGTTTCATAGTTTGATGTTGTTGCATTGTTAATCTGTGGTAATGTTTTCTCAGTCTTTACTTCCCGGTAGTGCATGGTTTCTTTTCAGACTGGTGTTAAACACCGTGAGCTAACCAATCCATCAGTGTCTTGGGTGTTTTTTTGAGTTGTGTCTGGTTGCTGCACAAACCTCAGGTGGAATTTTGTCAAAAATGGAATAAACAACAATCCCCTGTGTTTTATTTTGGCTTAGCAGATGCTTTCTATTACATTTAGAATATCAATCATCTGATTTTTGTGAGAAGTAGGATGGGCGGTTTATAATTGTTTGGACTTGCTGAATGTAAACAGCTACAGATTGGGTCGAGGGAAATATTCTCAAACGATAGCTGAAGAAGACCTGATGAAATTCTGTCAGAGAGGATCTGGAGAGTCCCATGAGGACACTCAGATTAGCAGTAATTAGTTGTTGGCCTTGGCTTTGATGGTGTTTAGCCTTGGTCTGGGCCTTGGGTGTTCTCGCCTTGTTAATTAGCATTACTGCAGATTAGGTGTCTCGATTGTGAATGAAGATTTACCTTTAAATGCCGTCTAATAATGGTATTTTGGGTGGTGGTTTTTTGCCTTAAACCAGCCATGCGGTTCACAGCATTCTGCACTTCTGCTATCCCATGTCTGGGTTTGAGGTGGCCAACTCAGAACTGTGGAAGCATTGAAAAGGAAAGCAAGGGAGAAAGTGAGCTAATAAATGGATGAGAGTGGTTGAAAGGGAAGGAAGGGTCAAAGGTTTTTTTTTGGATTTTGCAGCAAGTTTGCCTCTGACCGCAGTGTGTTGATGCGTCATGCTATGCACTAATTTTGTTCTTGCTAGTTTGCTACAGCTGTTGTTGATGATATTTTTGGGGGAGGGTGGGGAAAGATGATAAAATTGAAAATTAAAGTGTTCATTTGTTTGCTGAAAAGATCCACCCAACATACAGTATTCAACGTTAAGTTGTTGGTGTTTCGTTCCAGTGTGTGTGTGGCAGAACTTTCATAGTCTGTGTGCCAGACAGTTTTTTGGTATGCTTGAGGGAGGAGGCAAATATGATTCAAAATCAACAAGTGGTCAAATTGTATACGGTGTAAGTCGGTGATCTGATGTGATGCAGTGACTGCTGTTGTAGTAAAGTCGATTCACATGTGGCATGGGGTTTTCCAGGACTGTCCTTGACCTCAAGAATCGAGATGGACGAAAAATCATTGTCTTGGCCTTGGCCTCAAAAAATCTGACATTAGCCTTGGCTTTGGCCCCAAAGACCACTGGCCTTGGCCTCCCCCGAAATGACCTATATTGTGTCGGGTGGGACGTTAAACCCTACTCACTCACTCACTCACTTGGGCTTGGAAATGCTGGTCTTGAACCCATCCTTGTTTCACGTACTGTATTGTTCTGTCCACGCACAATCGCTGTTGATGTTGTACATACACCATATGCACTTGATGACTGGCTGCAAGAAACAAGCTTTCATTCTCTTATAGTTCTGCAGCGCAGTCCATCAGGGTGACCACTTGGCTGAAAATACCTGGAAATTTCTGGGAATTTGACAAGTCAGGAAAATGTCAGAAATTGAGGGGGGGATTTTTTTCAGGCGAACCTGTTTCCTGTTAAGCTGTTAGCTTTATACTTGCAGCACCATCAGTGTTCTAAGTTTTATTGTGAGTGTATTTCATTATCGTATTCTTATTTTGCATGACACTGTTTGACACAGTAATGGCAATTATTGTTAATAGTGCCTCGCAGTGTCAGGGAATGTCAGATAATTTCTCAGCTCTGTCTAGGAGTGGTCACCTTGATTTTTATCATTCAATATTATTAAATATTTTTGTACATATAGGCAGTGCCGTCAGTATTTTGATGTTGATGTCTGGCGACGCAAAGCACATTTGGCCTGTAAAAGATGCTGGTTCAGCAATTCTTTTTCAGAGGAAACTTTACAACGTGCTGCCTGTAGTTTAAAGTAGGCGTATGTGTTGACCCATTAAACGAACGTGAAAAGTATTACTAGCATGGCAGTATATAGTAAATTGTGTGCTGAATTATTGGTATATTTTAGTTTTAAGATTTGATGTCTATTAATTATTCTCATGTATTATGTGATTAATGGTGTGATTAATCATGTTAGATGCATTTGATGTTGTTACAGCATCAGATATGCATTTGTTGTGTAAATCATGATTCATGCTAACTGTTTGCTGTAGCATGAAACGAATTTATTGATTTAAGTCAACTTTGCTGGGTTCCTGTATTATATACCGGTTAGGGAAACTGGAAAGGTTGGAATGTTATCAGATTGGGCACCTGTTCATTCCAAGTTAGTTTGGTTATGAGTTTGAGTGGGGGTTTTTTGTTGGTATTATTTTTTGTTAGTGATGTGTTAATGTCTCATAATACAGTGCGGATACGGTACATGTATGACAGTGTGCGTGCATCTGCTTTGTATACGTTTTGTAAATAAAGCGTTCTGCTTCACTGTGATTTAAGCTTTGCTCTGTTGATTCATTTGCTGCAGTGATTGTATCTTGTTCGAAACTCAGAATCCCTCAGATTGAATACTGCCAGTAACATTGGTAATTCCGTTTTGTTTTATAACTCTAGTTTGCTATTTCATTCTGTTTTTATAAGTTAACTGCAATCAAACGATAGTATTTTTACACAGTTGAAAATTGAAAAAAAATATTCTGTTTTAATGAAAGTGACAATGAGAAAGTGCTAGTTTTGAAAAGGGTTGGTTTAAATATGCATTTCAACAAGACATTTGCTATGTCTTGACAGAAACTTATGTTCTTATCATGCTTATGACTAAATTGTTAGTCCCTTAATATACAATACTGGGTATATTCTAATTTATTAAGTCAAACCCTGCGCTAGAATTATTCGGCACAATCGAAGCATGACTAACTGACCGCTTTCCTTTCATGTACAAGCAGGGCCGCCGGGAATTCTCATTTTGGAAGTGAAAATATGAGGGAAGAAGCCCAGATGTTGCTAGAGAAGACACACTACAGCTTATACAGTTCCTGCTGTAGTACTGACCTTCAAGGTCATTCAAGTTTGATGATTTTTATCTCACTTGAAAGGGCGAGATATGGCTAGTTTTCCGTTAAAAACACACATTTTCCTACCCCCGTCTAACATGGCTAAAGTCGGTTCGATTTGCTAATACGCCTGATGAAACGATAATTTAGACCGTTTACTAAATGAAAAAATTTAGACAATGCAAAAATCTATTTTTTGCAAAATTCCCGTGAAAATTTGGAGAAATTTCCGGTGGAATTTGGGAATTCCCAGTGGCCCTGTGTACATGTAGCTACACTGTAAAATCTCTAAATTATTTTGATGACCCAGGTCAACCTCTATAAATTTACAATATACTACCCGGTACTTATAATTAAACGAGTACTCGGCTAATGGATTACTCGGATGGCACAACCCTAGTACAAAAATTATATTTTAATATTCTTTGGGGTGTAAGTTGTTGATGAATTTGATTTGCGACGAACCAAATAAACGCACTTTGTTCTATTCAGTATGTTGACTTTCTAAGAGTTAGCAGATAATCTTGCAGTTTAGACTCCCGGAAATGTGGTAAAGTGCGGACCTGCGGACCGACCAACGGGTAAACTGCGGACCAGTAAAATGCGGACCACGCGCGATCGAACGCCTAATAAGAGATGTGCCGTAATGTGTATAAGCTTACTATAGCGTTCATGTTTAGGCTTCTGTTAAGCGTTTACTTCTGCAGAGGCGCATTTCGCACTTTTTATTTTTCAGAGAATCTAAGAGATTCTCTGAGAATATCTGAGATACTGCATACAATTCGCGTTTCGCACATGCCTTTTTTCTGAAATTCTCAAAGAATTTCTGAGAATCTCAGAGAAATAAAAAGTGCGAAATGCGTGAGTATGTGGGCAAGAAAGAAGCTGGTTTGCAACCAGCAGGGGTACAAGACAAGGAGATCCAATATCGCCCACTGTGTTCATCGCGGATCTAGAGAGAGCCATGGACAAAGTCAAAGATGGCGAAGAAGGAATATCGGTACACGG
>Ga0209367_1006063_pt1 | contig 16746 bp, 11 predicted proteins | sample WorMetLIZISLAND2_FD_187412 | JGI IMG/M metagenome (GOLD analysis project Ga0209367, IMG submission 187412) | Marine gutless worms symbiont microbial communities from Max Planck institute for Marine Microbiology, Germany - Olavius geniculatus... ... | reverse complement strand
GACGCCATCTTGTTCGCCAGGTGTCAGCACCATAGCGACAACAGCGGTTTCGCTTATGGCCCATTGAAATCAATGTAAATTTCAAAGTGATCCAGAATCCAGGATTCTTTACGGATCACCCTCAAAACTGAATCACTGGTAGTGTTTGCTATTCCCGACATACCCACAAAATTTCAGAAAGATCCGTCCATAACTTTTTTTTGCTTATCCTTCTGACACATAAACAAACAAACTCCGGCAAAAACATTACCTCCTTGGCGTAGGTGGATAAGCCACTTGAGTCCGTGACGCATGGCCAGTGCGACGCCAGACCTTCCCAGGTTACCTTCCCAGCCTCGGGGCATCACCGCCCTTTGACCGGTACCAAATTATACTGCTTGGTGACAGAGGCACATGTGTGTGAACAACTTGTCTAAGGTCGTTACCCGGCAGTGTCCTAGTGCGGAGTCGAACCTGCGCCCCTGAGTGACCTCAGGATTACAAGTCCGGCACATTACCATTAAACTACCAAGCCACACTAATGGACATAAAATTACACAAAATTAACAAAGCAGCATTCCCCAGAGCCTGTTTCACCCCTGCTCTACAGAGCCTGTATGCTGTACAGTGTACATTCTACAAAGACAGGACACCAATGGCTGTTAGCAAAATTATGCATACAAATCATATTATGCTTTTCCATTCAGTCAAAAACAATTACTGGCAGAAAACTGCTGTGTCCTAAGGACAACTGCTTACTTACTAAAGAAATCTTAAGCTTCTTAAATGTCAAAACTTCTTCCCAATGAAACAACATTTAAACTGTACCGAAAAACTTTATATATAGCTGCGTTTTGGATGGCCTAACAACCATGAACAAGTTTAGTGCACCACGGATGAATATATTATAAATATGCTAATGATAATAATACTTTTAACAGTTTTATTACTTTTAGCTAATAATTTTAATTTCTGTTTGACGGCACGGCAAACGGAAAATTTGAAAAAGTTTTGTTTTGTTGTATTGACGCAATATATTAGTATATTTGTTTTTTGAGCTTCGGCATAGAGTATCTATTCAACCGTGGCGCACTAAACTTGTTCATGGTTGTTAGGCCATCCAAAACGCAGCTTATGTCTCGAGTTACGTTAACTGGTTAGGAATAAGAACAGACTTTTCAAGGTTTTGTCGGGCATCAGCCAACTCTCGCAGCTTTGCGCGCACTTCGTCACTTGCATAGTGATTGTTGTCGAGCAGCTGATGACCGAAGGCTTCTAATGCTTGGAATGTACCACCACGAGCGTCAATCTCCAGGCGATGTTCCTGCAACAAAGCAAACCATTTTTGTTAAGTCACAAGAAATGATAACAACAACAAATACATGTTCCCTGAAATGCCCCCTCCCGAATCATAAATATTCATTGCGAAAATAGTGTGCACAGTGCACATAACTTTCAACTATGCTGATTAGTGAAATTTTTTTTGTCAACTAAAGTGCACATAAAAGACGGGTGTCATGAACTACAACTTATATAATAGTGTGTAGCTAACAGCCAGCCAAACAGAATGCATCTATGAATTTCATCTCAAGTGCAGAACTCTTTAATGGACAATAACAATGTCTTCAGCAGTGTAACAATTCAACTATTAAAGATCATAAAACTGAGCTTATTTTAAATGCCAACAGCTATCATTACTCACAACTCCTGACAGATACTTTGAATATTGGAATCTCCTGCATAATATATTCAACATTCTGATGCATCTGTAAACCATTATGTGCTGTTTTATATCTACAACCACGATGTCACCCTTACACTGTATATAAACTGAACAGTTTTTTACATAAATCATCAGTATGTCTCATGCTGCAGAATAACAGGCTTCCACTCCAATATAAATAGCAAATCACACTGCATCACTAAAATAAAAAAACCATGCTGACACTTTAATCTCGGCAATTTCCCGCAGTGATTCCAAGAACACAATCAAAACTTCTCATCATATGCCGACACACAATAAATGTTTCCACGCACGAATGGAAACATCAACTTCATTACATTTCCGAACCAAATCCACACATGCAAATCCCATTGTTAGTTGGTTAGTTGAAAAATACTAGCTAATAATAAACAATAAACATATCAGAAATTATTCTGTCTTGCACCATATTAGGCTGTATGTATGATTGTTACTTTAAGAAACCACAGATGACGAACATCAAAACCATTCATTACCTTTACAAAAGTACAGTTGTCTTCACAAGAAATAACACATAACCATAATAATAACATAATCATTTACCAAGGTCACAATAGACTTCAACGCACGAAAGCCTATAATAGTTCCGGTTCTGTTGTTTAACTAAAAATTTGGGTGTTCACGCTAAGTTAATATACAAATACCAAATTCTCTATTTGGGTTGCATAACGATAGTTCCGTGGCACCACCTTGTGAATGACATAGACTTGTGTCACAGCCTGAAATAGCCAAAAAATCCATATAATCCCCCTATTTTGGGGTTCAAGGTCATTGAATCCAGCGCCAATCGAGAGCCATTGTACGACTTCCTGTTAGTCATTAACAGTAACCTATGCCCTACCTTGCACCATTACTGAGATACAGTGACCTGTTGGCCAAAAATCGCAAATTTTGCCCACCCCCCTCATTTTGCACCCTCGTTCGGGGTGACCCCCTTCGAATTTATGGAAAAGCTTTACGGTTCCTGAAACTAGAGTCTTCCAGGCAGCGGACGGTGAAGATTTGGTGACCCGTTTTTGACTGATCCACCCGTGTGACAGACGGACGAACGAACAGAATTGTGATGGCTAAGACGCGCTGAACGCAGTAGCTGCTTTCGCGCATAAAAAGTAGCAGTACAAATCAGTATAACATGGTCACGCACTTCCAGTGATTGATACAAAACTGTTGAAAATTACTCAACATCACAATCATAAACTACAGAACTCCATGCAATGCCATGCCAAAACACAAGTGTGGATTATGTACACCCTAACTTCAGCACATATTACCAGCTGTTCGCCTTGTGTCGGTTTCAGAACAAAGTAATATGCTTCTATCTCCCTATGCAAGCTCTGCAAAGCAATTATATCATCTGTCCGTATCAATGCCGCCCACTGAGTCTGAAGAATAAAAGCTCGTTGTATAACATGCACTCAACATCATATCTGACGGAATATTATCAGATGCGTGAGTGAGTAGAGGTTAACGTCCAGCCCGACACAGTATAGGTCATTTCGGGGACAGCCTTTTCAGGCAGAATGCACACAAACACACAATAACAAAACAGTAAATTTGACCTTTACAATAAAGAAACAGGAAGTTTAACCTTTACAGAAACACAAAACATGAGAACCTAAAATTGTAAGAACTCCATTATACGCGTGCATATGTAATTAACATAACGGTAGTTCTAATAATCTTCCCTGTTATCCTCCAGACAGTCGGTCATCAATATCATAATGCTGTCTACTGGAGAACAGGAATGATGCAATGAACGTGTTCTGACATTAAAAATGCCCAGTAGTTAGACCTGTTATGGTTTGAGACAATCCTGCAGTTCATTCATAATAATTACCACCAGTTAAGTTTTAATTACAATAAACAGCATAAGCCATACATCGATATGTTATGCAGGCCTGAGAGAACCCCATAGAATGTTAGCACCATCACGTATAAATGTACCTTTTTCTCAATAACAACAATAAGTGTGGACCGGAAGTGGATGCAACGTACCTTGTGTCTTTCACGCAGAGCCTCAGCACCGGTGACATCTTTAGCAAGCTCATCAGATGAAACCAAAGTCATCATACTTTTGATCCACGACATCAGATCCCTACAAGAACATCGAACAAATTCCGTCTGACTGTCAATAAAGTCACAGGCCGAATAATCTCACTGACTATGCAGATGCTAGATTTCACATACAAAATAATACAAAAAAGATGAATATGTCCTGACGATCACTGCTTTAACATAAATTATATGGACGTAAGAGAACAAACTGAAAATCCATGTGCCTTATGCAGACGTGACGGATGGCTAACATAATAACACCAAACAGAAACTAAGCATGTTGTGAGATCATGCAGATTAGAAGACACCTATTAGTTATGGCAGCTATGGGGACTATTTAGCTCCAAGGTAGCGGGCCATAGAATGTTTGGGGATTAAGCTAACTGCAAGACACATTCGACACTGGGTATAGCTCAGATTAAATGCCTCTTTATTCTACATAAAATGCGAAGCAAACGTGCTCGCTTCCAACACCAGCGACTAACGTCGAGTTGCTGCCTGAGTTAATTAGCTCGGTCTGCTCAATGTTAGACTACGTCATCTCCCACTAATAACATAACATAGTCCTGTCACACCACTATGTCTCTCTGCCAGACAGTGACAGTTTTTTTTTTCAAAATCATAACAAAAAGTTGCATTCTATCTCAAACAAAAGGAAAAACAACACATACGTCGACCAACCTGAAATCACTCAGGAAGCGCTGCAGGTCGTGCGAGTCCAACAGTTTGGCTTTCCTTGTCTTGGCTTTATGTGCCAGTCCCGTCCAGAGATCATTGATCTCACGCTGATGCTCGTTGATGCTCTGCTCCTGGTCGGGATGCGTCTGCATCAGGCGCTGTGCTGTATCGTCCAGGTCCTTCACCTTCTCCCCGATGGCGGCCAGATCACGCTCCAGACCCTCGTGCTTACGCTGCAGACGCTGCACGGTCGCAAGATCGTGACCAAAGTCTGTCGAATTCAACGCAATCTCCTTCTCTTCGATCCAGTCTTTTGTTTCATCGGCATCACTAACACACACACCACAAATATACAGTGCAGTCTGTGCGAAACATACAACAGTCTACGAAAATGTTTCATGTCATCGAAATTCTGATGGTGAGTTTAGCTAAATACTGCAGTGCACCCAACAACAGTCGGTGGCGTAGTTCGTTTAACTGACAATGACATTACTTCTTCAGTAGAAGCAGCAGTTTAGAGACAGTGACGACCTACGTTAGTAAGATTTTCACACGCAAAGCCTCCAATATAGCAACACCAATTAGCTCTGCATCTGCAGTTTTTGAAAATCTACTGTATCTGACATTTCACAGTTTTCACAATAGCAGATCATGTTATCACTACGGTGTGCCATTACCCTGTGCAATTACCAACGATGACAACAAACATAAGCTGTGCGAACTTAACCCCAATATATAAGTCTGATGCACAAAACCATCACTGATCTCATGCAAATTACTTCACTCACAGCTGATCACAATTAAAGACATACAGACCTTGACTGCCTCTGCTTACCGATGATAACGCTGAACTTCATGTGCGCTGCCGAGTGTCTGCGCGCGTTCCTGTGTCACCTGTTGCAGCGTGGCCCAGCGCCTGTTCAAATCCTCAATCTGAATACGGATCTTCTCGGCTGCTTCGGTCTGACCCATCGCCGTCAGACGCTCAGCAATTGTGTTCAGCTCCACTAAACGGGCCTCATTTGCCTTCAAGTCCTGCATCGAACAAGTTATTATTCTTATTATTATTAATAGAACATTTATATAGCGCATTATCATAATAGAAGTTGTAAGAAATGTAGACGTTTCGGCATCAACACAAAACCCAAAGCTGTGAAAATCAACTCCATGTCATTTAACAAGAAATCTGAGCTAATGCTCATGAGACGCGTGCAGTTTCTGTCCGAAGGTAATCTTGGTCGAAGGGTCTATCTCCATCGATTTCATCACAATTCACTCCTTTAGAGCCAAAAATTGCCAAAAAATCACTAAAAACCAATATTTTTAGGGTTCAAGGTCATTCAAGGTCATCGATATTGACATTCCTAAGAAGCTCGTCGCCAGTGCTTGTTATAATAAGCAGCATGTCTGTGCCTATCTGCAACCATTTTCACGTTATATGAGCCAATAGAGGTAAAATAACGCCCTTTTAAGAAGAGGTGCCCTTCTTTCGCCCCCTCATTTGTAGAGACCCCTTTTACTCAGCGACATGAAATTTTGTCACGAAATACTAGAGACTCTAGGCTATCATACGGCGAAAACCCAAACTCACTATCTCACCTGGGCTTGAATTGGTACTGGGTCGCGACGGACAAATGGACAGACGAACAGACAGACGAACGGACAGACAGAATTACCGTAGCTAATACGTGCTATAGCTATGCTAGCTCTCGTGCGCAGAAAGCTATGATGATTAGAGAAATGTTAACCATCAAAACTTTTCATCAAGTCACGTGACGAAGTTCAGCATCTTAAAGTAGACACAACATACGTCCCATGTTAACAGCTCGTCAGCTCAGCTTATTCTGACTCATTCTGAAAAAAAAATAATCACCTCTTTCTCCAGCAAATGTCAACATTCTCTAGAGTCAGGTGACAAAACCTGATGAAACACATGAACTGACTGGCAGTCACTGCATCATGCTGCATTTGTGACAACTCAGAATGTGATGGCAACATATGCTTGTGGACAATAAACGGGTTTTTAAAAATCGAAATCCAATGACAAATAAACCATTCACTTGTTAATAACTATTAAATATCTTATTCATTAGCAGCTATGACAAAACCAATATACCTTCTGGAAATCATCAAACTTGCGCTGAACTCCTTCGACTTGTTCCAAGTCCGATCCTACTTCAGCCGAAAGTGCAACAGTTTCCTACAACATAGGGAACTATTTATCCTCAAGCCCGTATGAGAAATTCTCTGGCTCACGATGGAGAAATTACTCAAACTCTGCCTTTCACTGTTGCCTCCCATTTACGAGTACAGTTGACTCCGCTTAAATGCACGGCCTAGGCACCATTAGCTGACTTGCATATAAGCAGAGCATGCATTTAACCGTAGTTAGCTTATAGGACCACTGCAGTCATTTACAACATGCAGTTACAATAGGCGGTCATCCGCACCACAGCAAACAGTCACCTCATGCATCTCCTTCCGCAGACATAAGGCGCAGCATGTAGCAGCTGATAATGGTCACTCCAGTAGTGTCAGTTTATATGCGGACCGCCCGCCCGCCTGTCCGTCGTCTCAATCACTCTCATAGACAGCAGGTGGCCTAGCACTATTGACCCGCAGACTGTGGTTTGAATTTTATGCTGCATGCTGCTGGGGTGGGGAGATGCACTGTAGCCCACATATGCGTGGTGCTCACTAGCTTTGCTTGCCCGCATAATTCTGGGGTTTAGACGTCGTCACCAGCATCCCAGTGAGCATTAAGTGGCTGACTACAGGCGGTCTTATGTGCACCATGTAAGCCAAGTTGCTTATAACCTAAGTAAGTCTTGGCGCTGGGACCAAAAGAGTGTGTGCTTATAGCCGAATCGTGCATATATGGCTGGTGCTTATAAGCGAAGTTGACTGCCACTGACTTAACATAAACTCAAACGGGACTAGACGCACGTTGTGCATATAGGCGGAGTGTGCTTATAACAGACGTGCATATAAGTGGAGCCAACTGTAAATAAAGCAAAGTCTCACACTAACCACTGTTATCAAACTTCCAAAACTCTGCAGAGACAAAAATTCCATGGCACAGGACAAAGGCAAGTCTGCAGTACAGAGCTGCATGGGGACGATAATTTATCCCTATCTCCATCCATTCCGTAAACTTGCAACCCATCCGTAACCGGCCCCGCTCAACTCTGTCCCCATCCCCAACCGTCCCCGCACAAGTTGCTTCTATCTCCCATTGCATCACGGCACACTAAAGCACCTCAATACAAAATGAATTTCTGGTTTTTTTTCATACAAGGCTAGATATTTGAGTTCCGGAACCCAGAACTCGAGTATTTAGTTTCCCACGTTGTGACCTGCTTTTCCAGAATCCTTGCAGGCGATTTACAATTCAAAGTTCAGACGTTGCCTACTGCAGTATTACCGCAGGCAAAAGCTCCATTGCCGCGGTAACCCCTCAACAAGTTACTCCATCACCACGGTATTACCGAAACATTCACTGGGAAAATCTGCGGTATTACGGCAATATTTACCGCCATCCCCATTACAGTACAGCTCTCTACCCTGCAGCTCACCCGCAGTTGCTCATCGCAAGCAAAATTCAATAAACCTCTAACCAGTTTATCAAGCACTAGCTACTGCACAAGGAAAACAACGATAACTGAAGGAAAAATGGAAGACAGAAGAATATCAACATGGTGCGAAACGACAACCTTGTCGGCGATCCACTGAGCCAGCTCGCCGGCCTCTCGTACCAGCTGGTACGCCTTGCAGGATTCCTCCAGCTTCTCTTTGCGTTGCTTGCCGAGGTCCAGCAGGTTCTTGTACTGGTTCTCAATCTGCTGCTGTCTCACGGAGATCGTGTACTCATCCACGAGGTTGTTCTGAGACGCCGTCAAGTTGGAGTCGATCTTCTTCACGTAAGCAGCCGGCACAAAACCTTGCCTGTCGTTCACTTCCACCTTCCACCAGTCCTGATAATCGCACGACACAAACCACAAACCATATTTACATCAGACTATAACATGAAGTTAAGAATCTGTTGAACATGAAACTGAAAACACATTCAGCTGAGTCAATCACCTCTCCCAAGAAGGCAAAATCTCTCGCTCAAAATCCATAAAATCTACTGAAAGTGTTATAATACTAAAAACACAAAACTTCTGCTATTAAGGCAAGACATTACATTCCATCTCGTACATTGCATTCATCTGACGCTAATCTGTTGTCTGTGCCTCGTGTCTGTACATGTTTTGGCTCTAGAAGTTTTTCTGCAGCTGCCCCTACTATTTGGAACTCTCTTCCTTTTGACATCCACAATAGATGTTCATTAGCTTCCTTCCGTCGTAAACTCAAAACATTCTATTTTTCAACGTCCAGCCATATTTAGTGGCCCACCTCACTCCTTACCTCAGCGCCTCAGACTCAGTGAGTTTCTCGCTGACATTGTGCGCTTTATAAATTAAATCTACTTACTTACTTACTTACAGGTATGTCTCTTTCAGTTACATATAAGAGTGCACAACTACTGGCTGGGGTTAAGGTAGTGCACGTTCACCTGTTTCGGGTGGCAGGTAACATTGTGTGATCCCATATGGCGGGTGATGCTCCGTGGCTATGAGATAGATTTCCTATGAAGAGCTATAGCATTCAACCATTCAACCATTCACTGAAAATGCTTTCGGCTAGTTACACAAATCCAAATGTGACGCTCATAAATGCAAACCGTTTTCTTTCATATGATAATAAAAACCGCGAAAAGGAAATGAACCTTGTTTGAGCTGTTGAGAAGAGTGAGAATATCTCCCTTCTTCATCGACACCTCACGTGGACTCTTCTCTTGATAGTCATACAAAGCCACAACGGATTCACGACCGATCTGGTCAATCTGTGGAGCCTCTTGTTGCTGCAACATTACCAAACCAAATTTAGTCTATATTCAAGATCAACACAAACCAAATGCATGAAACTAAAAGTACTAAGGTGCTGATTCAGACAACTGAGTCTGATGCTTAGAATGATCGTATGACAATATTAGTTAACTCACAGAACATTTACGACAAATGCGGGACAACAATCGTTAACACTGTCGTTAACGCTTAGCCGTCAGAGGCCATACCGTCGCTTAATCCCAAATAAAATGCTGAATTAATCACCAAATTATAAAATTGGATATATATCCCATCACAGTGCAAAATTTCAAGACGATAGGCTGACATAGCTCAGATATACCTTGGCAAAATGAAAATAAATTAACTGCAGTAAAACAAGTTCGCTCCGAAAACTACCATTTCCAGGCGGACAAATATTAGATGCTCGAAATCTTCTGTGAAATACTTAATATTAAATCAAAAATAGGAGCATTCGTTTTAGACATGCCATCAGGTTATCCTACGACACTAATATTTGGTGTGCAACGACTTTAAAGACATATCTTAGAAGAAATTATAGAACAAAGACAAAGCTAACGGGGCAGGGCTGTTCGCTGCTGACGTCATGTTCATTTACATAATCACGAAAAACGAACTTGGTTTAACGCACAGAGATAATTTAATATTTTAATCCAGTTCAATGTTACAGACAATAAAAACCATTGAACTAAATATTATATGTAATTATTATATAATATTTAGGCCTAGTTCAATGATAAAAACTAAAACAACAACAGACATGCCCACCACAGAGTCACGAGACTACGGTAGAACGACTACGACCACAGTTTTATCTCGGTAGGCAGATCGCATTAGTGGTTGACCTAGTTGAATAATGAGCGTCAAAATACGGCAATAGGGGCGGAGTCTGGTAGAAAAGACACGCCCTGTTAGCTGATGAAAAACGCAGCTAAGATGTGTCGAAACACCAAAGGCAGTGATTCGTTAACACCATTATTATTATAGATTACCTTGCACTCCTTTGCTTGTTCTCGCAGTCCATCAATCACCGACCCATACGCATCGAGATCAGACAGAAGAGCTTCATGCTTCTTCAGCAGAGCCTACCGTGTTAATTACACAACACATAAATGACTCTCAAAGTAAAACACATTATCAGGCTTACTGCAGAGTAGCGTTACACAACCGAAATATAATGCAGTATACAGCGAATGGTAGCCTGCCTTATATACATTATGCCTCAAGATGAGCGTAAAAGCAGTAAATCTGTATGGCTCCACATTGTCCACAAACTGAAACATAATTAATATTTGACCCCAAACTTAATCAGTTCATCATTGCCCAATGATCCAACACCGATTGCCTATCAATCAATCCTTACTGTAGACGTCAGCGAATCAACATGATGGCCTACTACACACATGCACAGGCAAGCAAACAACGCCTCGGCACACAGATGCTCAACAGGCCCAGACCTCAGCCGAGTCTTCGTCCTTGCCACAGTCAGTGTTACCAACGATCGGCTCCTTCTCGCGCATCCAGCTGTCAGCCTCGTTGGCATCGGCAAAGTACTGCTGGGCCTGCAGCGAGTCCTCGAGGTCATCGCGTCTCTTGTTTGCCTTATCCTGTCAACAACATCCCCTAACAGTTCAGCAAACCTTACAATTACACAACACTTTCAACCAATCAAACTGCTGGCAACTGTGACACACACACATATAATCTACCTGTCACCACTGAACATCTATTATTATGGGGCCGTCCTTAATAGAAGGAGGCCCCATCATGTGTTGATCCTGACAGTCTGTCCGTCTGTCTGTCCGTCTGTCTGTCCCGTGCCTCCACCTAGAGAGAAAACGAAAAAACCTACGAATACCAAACTTGGTAGGAAGGGTCCCTGGGACACCAGCACCCCGTGGACCAATTTCAAGGTCAAGGGGTCAGAGGTCAAGGTCACGGCGGCTAATTGCGTTGTTGGCAAAAAATCTCCACAACTTTGCCGCCTGTTGTCCGATCAACTTGATATTTGGCAGGTGGCGTAAGGATCCCTTGCCGCCTTGCACAGACCTAGAAAGCCCCAGAACAGCACGCACGTACTCAGCTGCAAGGACGGCCCCATAGCGGGCGGCCCCTCCACGGCCGCACCCTCTTGTTTCAGAATTATTTCTTCCATCTACAAAACCAAGACTCGAGCCACAACTGAAATGCATTAGTGTGTAAAACACTGTTTTCATGCATCTAAACACTCAGCAGCCAAAGCTGAAATTCTTAAGACCAAGACCAATACCAAACATGTCCGCAGGAACCGTTTGCTAAGGCCTTAATAACTGGTCTGAAGATTTAATGGCTGGCTTAGCGGTTTAAACTGCTGAACTGTTAAGCTAGCGGCAGTACGGACAACCAAGCCTCAGCAGCTGGCTTAGCGATCCAGACTGCTAAAATATCTGTCACTGGTAGTAATTTATGAGACCCGAATGCAACATGCTTACGTGATTCGTAATGACATTCAATGAACTACCGTTTTTCCATGGAGTCCATTGGTAAATCCTGTAGCACACTGTAAAAGTAATATTCACTCACTGATGGTCACCACTGGCACTGTACGACTGACAAGGACACGCGCACTCGCACTAGCGGCTCTGCTTGCAACAGTGTGAGCACAACACATTGTTTGATTTTGTCTCTAAACCACTAAAACGGCTAACTTATTGGCGCCGGCATGGAACAATAGCAGTCTGGGATTGCTAACTTAACGGTTGGTTGCGGACCGAGAAATTAAGGGTGACAGCGGCGAACAGCGGCGGTTCCGGGGACTATTACATGACTCCGAAAACATGGACTCAAAAACACTCATATCTCATGAACTCCAAGCATGAACAAATGTTAACACCACAGCCAAGACAGACCACATATTTCCGATAGAGAACAATCAGTATCTTTTACCAATATCTAAATACGTATCGCAGTACAGCTAACAAATCACAACTAAGTGCTTTCTTTGTGTAACACAAATCTAAACTAGAGAAAGCACTCGGAGAGTGCAGGTACCTCTGCCAAGGCAAAGCTATTCGCCAGGTGGCGTCACCATCTTCGCTTTGCCAGCGGTTCCCTTATGCCCCCTTTAATGCAATGGTAACGAAAATTTCAAAGTGATCCAGAATCCAGGATTCCTGCCGGATCACGCCCAAAATTGAATCACTGGTAGTTTATGTCATCCGACATACCCTAAACATTTCAGAAAGATCTGTCCATAACTTTTTGAGTTATATTGCTAACAGACAAACAAACAAAAACTGGCAAAAACATAACCTCTTCGGCCAAGGTAATTACCTTCAGGCTATTCCACTTGTCCTGAAGTTCCCGTATTTTATTCGTTATGTCGTCGCCAGCAAAGTGTCCCTCCTTCACCATCTGCTCACCCTGTCCACACACTGTTCCAATGCGCGGCTCATGACCAGCAAGTTCGGCCAGCAGAGCCTGGTGCTTCTTCATCAGATTCTGCACTCCGATCAGGTCACGACCTGGCAACATCACCCAACATGCTATTTGCGCTACAGTCCACATCGACAGTACACAATGTTCAGACCATCATCATCATCATTTCTGGCAAGCACCACTAAAAGTGCGTAGCGCCGAACGTAGACATCAATCTCCAGAGTGGACGGTTCTGCACCAGGTCAACTGCGTCGTCCATATTGAGGTCGCTGGATTTCAGATCCTGCCAAATGGCTCTCATCCATGCAACACGAGGATGTCCCAGTGGTCCCGTCCAGTTTCCTGCAGGGGAAGCCGCCAAGATCCGCTTTGCATCCGTCCCATCAGGCACCCGCGCAACGTGTCCAAACAGGGACAGGCGCCCCGACCGGACCACGGCCGAGAGACTGGGCTGCCTGGCCAACCAATCAGACAGTGGAAATAAATAACTAAACATGCACTACACACAGCTGCGCCATGCAGAACAAATATCGATTCAATCAGCAATAAAAAATTGGCACAAAGTACCTGAAGCTGGATACACTGGCATACCATACTACACAACTCACCGCGATAATACGATCATGGCTTTATGGCTTTCAGTAACCTAAATATATTTAACTTGGCACAATCACGCAGAGACAAAAATTAAATGAATATCACCAAATGCAGAACCTGTTGCCAGTTCTGTTGAACACGTTTATAACGATAGACTTACTCTTAGCATATGTACACTGTGTCCTAGAAAACCGGCACACCAAGCTCGATCGATAACTCTCTCAAATTTCAATGGATTTTCAAAATTCTCTCAGTAGGAGACTCTCTGAAAAATTTGCAATAAAACTGTCACTAAAATTCTTACCATACCAAAAACATGTCGCTCCACTACCTTGCGAAAAATATACATGTTAAAAAATTGCACCAATCGAAGCACAGCAATAGCAAACTAAGCGTGCATGGGCTAAAGAAAATGTGGCCATGGTAGATGAGCCAGTACAAATGCAGCTACATATTCATTATTCAATGCACCACCTAAAACACAAGCTGGTGTCGTTTGGATCGTTATTTTCATGACAATCTTAGTCCGAAGAGTTTGAAGAGATGCCTGCTAAAGACTTGACTGAAGCAAACTGTTAAACAAGACGGAGCCGTTCAAAACTGTTATTGGTTTCGTGCTGTTTTCTCTCGATTCAGTGACAGAATGTTGTTCACGTTATCTATGCTGAAAAAGTCTGGAATGGAAACTGGTGCTAAATGTTGGAGCAAAAACGCTTTCTTCGCACAAGCATGATGTTCAGTCACTTGCTAATGTTGACAGATGGCACACTGAAATTGAACTAGGCCAGTGTGATATTCGTCGATCCTGCAGTTCAAATCGATGAAACTCAACTCTGCATGCCGGACACAAGCTCTCTGGTAGTCCATAACTGAGCATGACTGGTTCAGCGCACACAGAACATACTAGCTTACAGCATTCGCGTTTTACAAGGTAGTGTAGCAACACATTATTGGTGCAATGAGATCTTAAATTATAGTCTTATTGCAAATTTTCCAGCAACTTTGTCAGTAAAAAAGTTTGGAAAATCCGCTGAGAACTGAAAAAGTTATCAATCAAGTTTGGTGTACCAGTTTTTTGGGGACACAGTGTATATACACTAAATGAGAGAAGATGGCATCAGATGTCACCATGGAATTAAGTTGCAACTTGCAAACTGCACTGAATTAAGTACTGCACAGCATAAACTAAACAAGAAATGTTATCAGATTGTGACAAATCCAATGTACTCCTCGCACACATCATTTTCTTTTGTATTCTCTTAAGAGCTTTTTCGTTCCTTTTGGTTTGTATTAGAGACCCGGCGTCTAATTGAGACCCGTTTAATATTATACTAATAGTGATTGGCGTCGAGGTTGTTATTGGAAATTGTCTCCCCAAAGTTCATAAAATATTGCCCGATTTTAGGAAATGATATGAAAAATTTTCCAATAATGGTCGATAACGATAGTTGCCATTTGTCTAGTTATACCTCAATGCATGCGTCTATCTAGCACTATTATGGAGATATGGAGGTTTGAAGTTCTTCCAGGAAAGCTCTTCCAGGAACAGAGGTCAATCGTTGGTCGGTCGGTCGTCGGTCCTCAATATTACACTGATCTCATATACTCCTCTAAAAAAATAACTTAAGCACTAACTACTAACTTGGTAAGAATAAGCTGCAGCGCTTAGCCGATAAGACTCAACAAGCCCATGATAACTGAAGTACGGCAGTAATATAAACAAGATTTATTTCAAGATGCAGATATTTTTGGTCCCCAAAATGCCTTAACAGAACGATATCATTCATGGGAGTATACTAACCACGATTAGCAGAAGCAGCAATGGGCTCCTTCTCGCGAATCCAGTCTTCCTCATCTTCAACGTCTCGGTAGAACTGCTGCAGGCGCAGAGCATCGCGCAGCTTCTGACGTCGCGCCTGCATCGGGTCGTTGAGTGCATGAAACCTCTCGGCCAGCTGAACCTGCTTTGCCTTGATGTTGTCAGCATCAAAATGACCAGCGGCTACAAACTGATCGGCAGCCTGTGCAGTGCTGTCAATGCGATCCTGGCACCAAGTCACGCACAAGCACATGGTCTCAGCACATCACACAAACTCATCGGCCGGCTGTACTAAACAACATGAACAGAACGAAACTTTCCCTCTTAAAAAAGTATTACCAACTAGAAAGCAGTCAGAGACCGCAGGTACCTCTGCCAAGGCAATGTTATTCGTCAGGTGGCGTCACCGTATTCGCTTTGCCAGCGGTTTCGCTTATGCCCCCTTTAACGCAATGGTAACAAAAATTTCAAAGTGATCCAGAATCAAGGATTCCTGCCGGATCAACCCAAAATTGAATCACTTGTAGCTTATGCCATGCCCGGCATTCCCTCAAAATTTCAGAAAGATTCGTCCGTAACTTTTTGAGTTATCTTTCTGACACACAGATAAGCAAACAAACAAACTCCGGCAAAAACATTATTTCCTTGGCGGAGGTAACAACATCACAGCAGACATGAAGACAAATAACACAAAATAATAAACAAACAAATCCAATTATCACTAAATCACAAATCGATAAAACTGCATTAGAACCCATTCGATGCAACATCGTCTAAGATGCATCATAAACGCTGCTCACAGATCACAAGCTGTTTTCACGCTAGCTCTTATTCCTTTAAGGCAGAGTTCGGTGTTAATTTGGCTACAAAATTTGAACAAAATCACTTGCCAATATTGATATTAATACTTAAGCAGTAAACTTCTAAAAAATCATCAGTGGAAAATGCTATAAAACTGACAACTTAAACAAAGGCAGGGGAAAATGCCACGTCTGAAAGCACTACGTCACAGACCTGTCTGGAAGCAACGTCCGACTCCAGCAGTGCATGCTTCTTCTGTAGGTTCTGGACACTTGTCAGATCCTGCAACAAAGCACACCCATGGTCAGTATACACCAGCCCCACCAGGGCCACCACTGCTCAATATACTAGCTCAACCGCTGCAGATGGCTCACAGTAACAAAAAAATACGAGCAAATGGTCAACGACAAGCAGCACGTCAACGGAAAGCAACAAAAAATTCCACAGACGGAAAGATAAATTCGGCACAACAGAATAAACAAATTTGAAAATTGACATTCAGTGTAACCAATGAATTTCTTATATACACTGTGTTTCAAAAAAACGGGCACCCTTTTTATTTTTTTCATAATTCACTCAAATGATGATCAATTTACACAAAATTTTTACCAGATGTAGCTAAAGAAATGCTAATTCAAAATATATGGACAAAATATGGCTGTTAGTTAAATATTCTTTGCTAGTTGTGATGTAATGCTGACGTCATAGCGTGGTGCGAGTACAAACTG